>ENA-ORXI01002938-ORXI01002938.1-sediment-metagenome-genome-assembly--contig:-NODE-2938-length-11875-cov-3.505764_pt1 | contig 11875 bp, 18 predicted proteins | sample MGYA00237861_ERZ511468 | MGnify/ENA primary metagenome ERZ511468 (study PRJEB26299, sample SAMN06266213) | sediment metagenome | isolation source: Hudson Canyon methane seep mesocosm | place... | reverse complement strand
ATCAATACTAACATAAAGATTCTCAAATTTATCAGTCATTTGTTCTAATAATTTTGGGCCATTGCCACTTCTAATATCGGAATCAGATATAGTTTTTATATTATTTTCAGTAAGAAACTCCAATTCCTCTTTTACAAACGCACGTGCACCAACATGTATAATATTTTCAGGACCACGTTCTTCTACAATTCGTCTCAAATAAGCAGCATGACTTAGTTTAGTATCTGCAAATTCATCTCTTAAATCATAATGCGCATCAAATACCACATAACCGGTATCTTTTGGATAACTCATGTAACTACCATAAGTTAGAGAATGTTCACCACCAAGAATGATTAATTGGTTTGATGAGTCTTTCAGTTCACTAGTAGTTTTTCTAACCATGTCAATCATGTTTTGAGCAACAACTGTGTGTTGAAGATTTCCTAAATCTTGAATGTTTACTTGTTCCAAATCAACTCCAAATTCTGGCATAAAAATTTCAATGTTATTAAATGCATCACGAATTACATCAGGACCAAAACGACATCCTGGTTTGTATGAATGAGTTGAATCAAATGGAATGCCAAATAATGTTGCGACAGGTTCAGAATCATCTGTAGGAGATATGATTTTTGGGGAACTGGTCAAGTACAAATCAGCGTAACTCATTATACAGAATTTAAATCACTTTAAAATAAACTCATGCCCAATTAATTAGGCTGGCATGGCTGATCATCACATAAACATAACGGGTGTGATTCACCACAATCAGTACAAATCAACAACTTTCCATGCATGAATTTTAATTGCAAAATTTGTATTTAACCACTAGATAGAAATGATAAATCATCCATTAGACCTGAATGATAGGTCTTTTTGAGAGAAGAGGTGGAAGATTTAAGGTAGAATGCGGCTTACCTGAATTTTGTTTAGAAATTTCTTCTACAAAACTATCAAATGAAATCTCTTTCACATCACTTTGAGTTCTGTCTCTAACACTCAGATTTGCAGAACCGACCTCTTTTTCTCCAATAACAAGTACATAACGAATCCATTCTTTTTCAGATTCACGTATTCTTTTTCCAATTGATTCATTTCTATCATCGATATCTACACGAATATTTTGTGCAGTGAGTTTATCCGAAAGTTTTTGAGAAAATTCCAAGAATTCATCTTTTAGTGGAATTATACGAACTTGAGTTGGAGCAAGCCATAGCGGAAGCATTGGTTTTCGTCCTTCTTTAGCATCTTTTGCACATTTTTCAAGTAATGCATACATGACACGTTCAATTGCACCACTAGGAGAATTATGTAAAATAATTGGATTTACAGTAGAATTATTCTCATCAACGAATTCAATTCCATATCTTTCACCATTCTCAACATCAATTTGATCAGTTGATAATGCAGATGCTTTTCCAAGATTATCTATGTAGTTAAATTCCCATTTTAACACAAAATAGAAGAATCGTTCTTTCCACATTTCAATCAATACAGGTTTATCCAGTTTTTTTACCATGTCTAGAATTAAGTTTTTATTTTCATTGTAGAAATCTTCGGTGAAACGTATAGCCATTTCATAATCATCATGTTCAATTCCGACATTTGTTAGAACATCACGAGATAGATCAAAACGTTTTCTAAATTCATCAATCGCTTGCGGAATATCCTTACAAAATGCATGGCAGTCAGGCATTGTAAATGCACGTAATCTTCGAAGGCCAACTAGTTCACCAGACTGTTCACGTCTAAAGCTATAACGAGTTAATTCATACAAACGGTAAGGTAGATTTTTGTAAGACATTTGAAAATCATGAGCCATCAAAAATTGTCCAAAACAAGCAGCAAATCTCAAAAATAATTTTTTCCCATCAGAATCTATATTGTATTGTCTTGCTGGAAATCGATTAAAGTAACTAACCATACTTGGATGTTCTGAATCATACATTATTGGAGTTTCAACTTCATAACCACCATATTCTTTAACTCTATCAGTAACATATCTCTCAATAAGAGATTTAATTAAACGACCATTTGGGAAAAATCTCATATTACCTGAATCAGAAGCAGGTTCATAATCAGCAATACCCATTTTTTTCATTAATGCAACATGTGGTGGCGGTTGATCAACTTGACGTTGTTTTGCAGCTTCATATTTTGCTAAGATTTCTAATTTTGGATATTTTGAAAAATTGAAATCTGCAATATTAGACATTGTTCCATCAGGAGACATTATTTTCCAAATAGAACGGATTTTGGATTCACCTTCTAATGCGTCAGAGGTTAATTCAGAGTCAGCAGTAATTTTTTGGGAATCTTTAGTTACAACTTTTGAACTTTCAGCTAATGGGTGGCCCTTAACTTGTAATTTATAAGATTTTGTCCAACCAAAAGGAGAATGTGAAACTTCTAATTCAGATGCACCAGATTCCATTTCTTTTAACAATGCAATTGCAACTGAAGGTTTTGCTAAATTAGAACTAAGATGAGCATAAGGATATAATAATAATTTTTTACAACCAATTTTTTCCATAGAATTTTTTATTTGAGATATTGCATTTTGTGCCACACTAGAATCATCACCATCTTCAATAGCTACAAAAACAACCACTAATTCTTCTAATTTTTGAGTTTGAGGATTGTCTATATCTTCTGCACTTTTGATCTCTTTTTTTGTAGGAGTGTATTCTATACTATCACAATGCAGTTGTAAAATTCTCATGACTGAGATCTAGCATAGTTAGTTTAAAATCCTTAGTATTGACTTAAAATTTAATATTATATGCCTAAATCAAACAAATTGAAAATTTTTTACTCCTCGCCAAATATACCAAGTCCCTATTGTCCTATATGGAATCCAATTATTTGTAATTTTTAGTATTTCATCAGTAGAAGGATTTTCTAAATGATATAATTTTTTGATGCCATTTATCAATCCTAAATCACCTAAAGGGAATACATCCATTCTACCTAATGCAAATATCAAATACATTTCTGCTGTCCATCTACCTATTCCCCGAATTTTTGTCAACTCAGAAATAACATCCTCATTAGACATTTTTTTAAAAATTTTGAAATCTAATTTTTTATCTACAATCATTTGAGAAATATCAAAAATATATTCTGCTTTCATTCTTGATAACCCTACAGATTTTATTTCATCTTTAGATAATTTGATAACATCAGAAGGAGTTGGATATTTTTTTCCAAATAAATTTTTAAATTTTAAAGATATTGCCTTTCCAGCACTATCAGATATTTGTTGAGTAATAATTGCTTCAACTAATGCTTCAAAATGATTAGAGATAATTCGAATTTTACATTCACCAACAGATGAAATAATTTTTTTTAATTTTTTATCTTTATTTAATACAAATAATGCAGCATCATACATGAATTAAGTAAATATCGATTATATTTGAGGCATTATCAAAAATAAATTAATTACAAATTTTTTCACGAAGAATAATAACAGATCTAAGAATTAATCCAGATATACCTAAATTACTAATTAGAAATGATGAAGCTCTTGAAAGAGAGTCCACTCCACGAAATCCTTCATCATAAATCATCTCAACTGAGCCCTTATCAGTTTCAACAAAAGAAGTAATCAACGAATATGCACCCAATGTATCATCAATTTGTTCATTATAGAGCCGTAATTCTACTTTAGATATAACAAATTCATCTTGAATGAAGTTTCCAGAAGACAATAAAATTTCTACAGAGTCAGGGTTTCTCTGGACTCGATTAGGATTATGCATATCAATGATATCCATATCATAAATACAGAATTTTTACTAGATAAGTAATATCTGATTAAAAATAATCAGACATATCAAAGATAGTAATTACACAAGTATTATTTACAGTCAATAAAACTTAGTAAAAATGGATCCACACAAATTTCATGGCAAAGATATCCCACACATAAAATTAGATCCAAAAATGACTATTGAGGATTTGGTTGAAGTGTTTGCGAATTCAGGGTATAATGGAAGACAGTTAGGAGAAGCTGCAAAACTATATGCCAAAATGATTGAAGAAGATGCAACAATTTGTCTTACTGTATCAGGTGCATTGACACCAGTTGGTTTTGGAGGAATTATCAAAACATTGATTGAACGAGGTTTTGTAGATTGGATTGTAACAACAGGAGCAAATGTATATCATGAAGATCATTTTGCATTAGGACTTCCAATAAAACAAGGTAGTTTTGATGTAGATGACATGAAATTATATGAAAATGAAATTGTAAGAATTAGAGATGTCTACATAAAATTTGAGGAAACATTAGAAGCAGAAGATCAACAAATTCAAAAAATGTTTGCAAATGATTTTCAAGATAAATCATTTACTACTGCAGAATTTTGCAATTTACTAGGTAAAAGAAGTAAAGCAAATGCAAAACATCCAGAAAAAAGTTTCATAACATCAGCATACGAGTATGATGTTCCAGTATACATTTCTACAATGAAAGATTCATCATTAGCATTAAATTTAGCAGTGCATAGATTAGAGAATAAAAAATTTGATTTAGATTTTGTTAGAGAAATAATAGAGCAGGCTGCAATTGTATATGATTCAAAAAAATCAGCAATTGTAGAACTAGGTGGAGGAGTTCCAAAAAATACAGCTCAACAAACAGGTCCACTATTAGATCAAATTTTAAAAAGAAATGATGGAGGTCAAGATTACATCATACAAATTACAGATGCACGACCAGATACAGGAGGGTTATCAGGTGCAACATTACAAGAAGGTAAAAGCTGGGGCAAAATTCATGATTCCCATGAAGGTATGGTTACAGTTTATGCAGATACAACAATTGCATTTCCAATTTTAGCACTCTATGTTCTAAGTAATCAACAATCAAGAAAACCAAAAAGACTTTACAAGAAAATAGGAGAACTTTACAATAAACTAAGTAAAGATTATTTCAAAAATCCAAATAATATTAAAAAAGAATAAAAAAATTAAAACTTATCAAATCTAGCACGTTCAAGTGATCTATCATCTTTAGATTCTTTTTTCCATTCTTTGTAATGATCTTTGCAAAGAGCAGTTTTCTTGCCAGTAGAATTTACACGTAAACCTGCATTTTCAACTTTAGTTGTATTAATTGAACGAGCACCATCCTGATCACATCCTTCAACATTACATTTTGCACCTTTGGAAACAATACCCATACTATTCATTAATCAAGATGTTATTTATACTTGAGATAGATTTAGAATTTTTGATTTTTATAAAAAATAATTTAAAATTTATCTAGGATTAGGGCAGATGGAATAGAAAATAATCGTCTTGATAAAAGATATTGTAAGATCAGTGTTTCTAATGACACCGTATAGATCCTCATCATAGCAGATGTCATCAGAAACAATAAATTTCAAATTTTAGTATATTAAAATCTAAAAAAATAAATCATACCAGAATTAAATAGTAGAAGTAAAATCCTTTTCAAAAATGGGGATATTTTTCAGAAATAGCATACCTAGAAGTTTAGAAGAAATGAACTTGAATGTGTTCATCGTTTATAAGAGGAATATTTTTTTCTAATTTTATGGCTGGAGCAAAAAAGACAACTACTACAAACAAACCAAGTGGTACTAAAGATTCAAAGAAGAGTAAAAAAGACAAGGGCGAAGGAGGTCCAAGAAAAGCCGAAATTACAGTCATGGTGAATGAAAAACAAGCTATGAAAATAATTCAAAATTCGAAAGTCGTCACGGTACAAGATCTTGCAAGACAAACAGGGGTCAAAATATCGGCTGCAAATGCATTCTTAAAAGAATCAGCAATAAAAGGAACTGTAAAAAAAGTTGGCGGATATTCAGGGCATTACTTGTATCAAGTTGTTTCCTCATAGAGACGTAAAACATCTCCAGGTTTAACATTCTTTAATTCATCAAGGTCATCATTAAACTTCCCAATAGGAGTCATAGTTTTTGCAGATTCAACATTTCTAATAAAAAAACAAAAACTGCCAGTAGAAGGTAAAAACGCAATATCTCCTTTTTTAAATTCAGATCTTGCCCGCTCAATTCCAGAATCAACACTAGTTTCAAAATAAACAATACTTTGTCCCAAAAAATGAGAATTACCCTCCAATGGTAATGATCTCATTATAGATCCAACAGTTCTTGGAGATAGATGTCGTTTTAGATCACAAGATAGTTTTATTTTTCCACGAATTTCTAAAATCAATTGTTTTCGTGAGACTGATGAAGTATCCAATTTGTACTTTAAAATGATTAGATTATATAACGTTTTAAGAGAATTTTTGTACTTGTCAGGTGCTAATGAATTATCTAAACCAAAAGAAGCAAAATTGAATGTACCCGAAGAACCAAAATTAGATACACCAGAAGAAGTTAGCGAGGAAGTGGATCCAAATGTGGGATTAAACAAAGCATTAGATACATACAGAAAATTAATTGAAAAAAATACAGACAATCCAACGGAGCCATTAACAGACAAAGAACAAGCAAATCTTGAAAATAGAATTAAAGAAATTGAAGAAAGAGAAGTTGTAGAAAAAATAGATGAACATGAAGCAACTGAAATTCCTTGTGAAAAGGGGAAAATTACAATTGGACCACCAACATTAACAAGATTTGAAAAAGCAAGAATTATGGGTGCAAGAGCATTACAATTATCACTAGGGGCACCACCATTCATTACAATTCCTAAAGATGCAAGAATTTCTTTAGATATTTCAATGGAAGAATTAGAGAAAAAAGTAATTCCAATTACAATTAGAAGAGTATTACCAAATGGGGATTACCAGAATATTCCGATCAATTATTTTGCTTAAAGAACCAATCATCGATAAAACTTAAAAGAACAAAAAATTTCTGAATGTTGTATAATGCTCATGGAAGAGATTAATGAACCGACAGGTCAAGAGCAGACCATTATAAACATTGGAAACGATCCAGTAATGCTCACTGCAGTAGATGTATTGTCAAAGCTTATGATCAAAAGCCAAATAATTTTGAAAGCGAGAGGTCAATCCATTCCCAATGCAGTTGCAGTTGCAAATATCATTACAGAAAAAATGTTAAAAGATAACGCAAAAATTGAAAAAATTAATCTTGATACAGTTGCAGAAGCAGGTATAGGGAATATGATATCAACAGTTGAAATAATTATTAAAAAAAATCAGTAAACGCTACCAGGGCCTTTTAGAAGCATATTTTCACATTCTTTACACACTTGTTCATCAATGTTTGATTCTAAATTATGATGTATCTCACAAATTAGCAAACTAGATTTAATATAATTACATAATCCAATAAATTTAGAAAGACTGGATGGAGTATAAGCTAAATCTGAAGATAGATGGTCACATAGTTCATTAATTAATTGTGCAACTTGCTTTTCTGCCAATAATTTTGCAATTAAAGATGGATCACCACGAGTGCCACGAATGTAATTACTAATTGCAGCTTGTGTCACTCCAAGCATTTTTGAAATTTCCTCTTCTCTAATATCATGTTCTTCGGCTAATTTTTTAGCTAATATTGCTCTCAATGCAGGAATTAATGTTTTAGATTCAATTTCAGCAGGAAGTAACATAATTTCTGAAGTATGATGATGTAAATTTAAAGTTTCCAATAACAAATTGAAAAATCAGATACACCCCTAGGCATAGCTATTTTAATTTCAAAATTGGTAGATCATTATTGGAAGATGTTTCTAAAAAATTATACCAAATTTTAGAGGAATCTTGTAATTCCTGTAAATCCAATATGATTTCATTGTCAGGAGGATTAGACAGTTCAATCATAGCACATTTTCTTAAGGGTAAAAATCCAAAGGGCGTTGCAATTATTTCGGAAGACTTTGTTTCAACAGATCTAACATATTGTCAAATGATTTCAAAAGAAATGGGAATTCCATTATCAATATACAACGTATCCACATCTACAATACTTGAAGCGATTGAAAATACAATTAAAATATTAAAAAATTTTAACGATATTGAAATTCGAAATAATGTTGTAATGTATTTAGCAATAAAATGGGCAAAAGAAAATAATCAAAAATCAATAATTACAGGTGATGGAGCAGATGAAATATTTGCAGGATATAATTTTCTAGTCAACAAGTCAGAAAAGGAATTAGAGGATGAAATTAAAAGAGTGTGTTCAATAATGCATTTTCCAACTCAAAAGATTGGAAAAGCATTAGGGATTGAAATAGAATCACCATTTTTAAATCAAAAAGTAATAGAGTTAGCCAATCAAATCCCAGTAAAGTTGAAAGTAAAAGAGGAAAATAATAAAAGATATGGAAAGTGGATTCTACGTAAAACATTTGAAAAACACATACCATTCCAAATTGCATGGAGACGAAAATCTCCAATGCAAGAAGGAGCGGGAACCTCAGGATTAACAAATTTATTTGAATCTATAATTAATGAGGAATCATATGTTGAGAAAAAATTAACAGTTGAAAAAGAAGACGAAGTAGTAATTAGAAGTAGAGAATCAATGCACTACTATGAAATTTTTAAAAAAAAATATGGTTCACCAGTTAATAGAAATGCAGAAAACTCATGTCCATATTGTAAGCATGAAGTTAAAAATTCAAAATTCTGTAGAATGTGTGGGGCATTCCCCATTTAGATATTATTCTTATATTTACGTGGTTTTTTAATGAAAATTTTACGACAACCATTACAACAAAAATAAAAATTTTTTCCATTATGATCATGAATTAATGCTAAATCCTCATCAAGTTCAATTCCACATACTGGATCAACTGGCATAAAAAAATTTACCGTTAATTTCTATTTATAGATTCAGAAATTATCATTGACTAGGATTTAAAATGTATGTAAAGCAATGAGACTAAAACAAGCAAGTGAATTAAAATTTATGAATTAACAATATTAAGAATTTTTTTAGGGAGAATACAATAATCATAATCAGGTTCTGCTACAACATATAAAATATCGTCATTAAGAATTATACTAATTGTAAGAGCACGTTCACGAGAAGCCATTGCAAAATTAACTAATCCAAGTTGTTTATCAAATTCTTTTCTCATTTTTACACGTAAAGCAAGTTCCATGAAAATCAGTTCATCATCTTTTTCAGTTTCTAAAGGTTCAACATTATTTTTCATCCCACCAGCAATTAATCTACCACTTTCATTGATCACTCCTGCAAATCGAATTTTAGGATCAACAGACAAGATAGAATTACAAATTGAGCCATAATCATAAATTTTAGAAGACAATGTATCAAAATACTAAAAAACTTCTATTTATTATCTTTGTATAAAATTTTAAAAATAAAATTAAGAGGTAAGCTTTTTGACTAAGGCTAAAAAATCAGCACTATTGATTGGAGGAATATTCATAATTTCCAGATTTTCTGAAACGTGTTCAGGTAATTTTTGACCTACCAAGGGAGCAAGGACACCAGGAGATGAACGAATAAACTGTAAAGCACGTAATGATGGTTTTAACTCATTAAATTCAGGCATTACACCAGGAGATAGTAACCTGCCTTGCATAAACGGTACACTAGTGAACACACCAACGTTCAAAGTAACAGCAGATTCTAAAATGGATACAGGTTTATTTTGAACAGATTGATTTTTTGCAAGCAATGCTTGATCATAATTCATGTTAAATGGTAACTGTATGAATTTGAATCCATGATCATTACCACCAATTTTTTTTGCCATTTCAACAATATTTTCAAGTGAAAGGTATTGGGGATTTTCTATTCCAACTCTAAAACATTCCCAAGTTGCCATACCATAAAATTTAATTTTTCCTTCATCACGTTTTTGCTCATATAATTCAAAAACAGATTTTAATTTTTCTAAAAATTGTTCTTTTGAAATATCTTTAATTTGTCCCTCAATGCCATTGTGAAGATACATTAAATCAATACATTCTAAATCTAAATTTTTTAAACTTCTATCTAATTGATCAGATAGATATGGAGTAGTCATACAATGATAACCAGATGTAATATCACCTTCCTTTACAATTCCAGGTTTACCAAGTTCACGTATTACATACTGCATTAAATCCTCTTGAATATCACCATCATTTGTTACATAGCCATTTTTACTACTAACAAATATTTGATCACGAGTAATTTTTTTGTCAGCAATTAATTCAGATATTGCTTTACCAACAGAACGCTCAGCCTTTTGAGAACGGTAATTAATTGCAGTATCGATGACATTAAGACCAGATAAAATAGATTGTTTTACTGCATTTTTTACTAATTCGTCAGTTTTATTATCAGAATCGCCAAGATAAGTTCCAATTCCAACATTAGAAAGAAAAAGATCTTCAAATTTATTGAAATTGAGAGAATTTATGCCTGAATTTTGGACAAAATTTGTAGTTCCCTCAGTTGTTGCAAATCCTGAAATCATGATGAGTTTAGAAAAGTGGTAAATTTATGTCTGTACTAAAAATTCTCTAACTAAACAAGGAGTTATAATGATAAGGGGAAAAATGAATAGAAATGACTAAGAAAGTACCTAAGGGACATAATATTGGTGGCGGTAATAACCAGAAAAGACGTCAAGAGAAAAAACAAGAGAGAAAACAAGAATCTAACTAAATTTTTATCTGTTTAGAAGGGAATTAAAAAACTCAAAGCAAATCCAAAAGATCTGTTCTTGGACAGTACTCTTGAAGAGTTAAAAGAAATCTCACTACGAAGACAAGATCAAGACAGAGTGGCAATTCGAGAAAAAGCCAGAGATATTGTAAAATTAACATCATTAATGAGCAAATATTTTGATAAATCCCTTATCCAAAGTGGAAATACCATAGAAGAAGTCAAAAATATAAAATCAGAATTAGAAGATTTAGATCTCTCTAAACAATCAAACAGAGAAGTAGGGATTTTACAAAGTAAAATCATAGATACCGTTTTTAAACTTGAGAACAGTATGGAAGAGAATAAAACTGAACTCATACAAAATCAAACGGATTTTAATAATTTACATAAAACAATAGAAAAATTGCAAAAAGATATTCACAAGAAATAAAATTAAATACAAAAATGCAATTTGACAAAAACTGTTCATATCATTTATACTGGATTCTAGTAAAAAATAGGAATGAATTTAGAAAAAAAATGTTTGAATGTGGAATTGAAACTGGAACACACTACAAACCCATACATACATTTAGTTTTTATAAGTCAAAAATTAAATTAAAAAATACAGAAAATATAGGAAAAAGTATAGTTAACATCCCATGTCATTCAACTCTTAAAGAATCTGATATTGAAAAGGTTATACGATTAACGAATAAATTTTCATAATATCATAATTGCGAAAAATTTAACTGTGTAAGATGGACAAAAATCATTTGTTGGGAATGAATTCAAGTATTAAGTTAAATCAAGTAACAAAAAATGATACATTATTCTTATATGACCTTCTAAAAAATAAAGATCCCAATGCAAATATTTCACATAAAAAAATGCCTAGTTATGATGAACATGTAAAATTTGTAATGTCTAAACCATACTCAAAATGGTATATTATTTATCATGCAACTGAAAAGATTGGTTCAATATATATCACAAAACAAGATGAAATTGGAATTCATTTTAAAGAACAAAATTTAACTAATAAAATTCGTTCTAAGGTTCTAAAAATGATTATTAGGAAAAATCCACGTAATAGATATATGATAAATATTAATCCAAGAAATACTAGTCTAAGGAATTTTCTAAAAAATGAAGGATTCAAATTAATACAACATACTTATGAAATACCTAAAAAAATCAGTCGTGTTTAAAAAATAATTATTTTCAATATTAAATCACAAGACGGCATAATGGATGTAAGGGTTGAATGGAAATCTTTTGAATTTTAATTTTGTGATACCAAGTGT
>ENA-ORXI01002927-ORXI01002927.1-sediment-metagenome-genome-assembly--contig:-NODE-2927-length-11897-cov-4.143232_pt1 | contig 11897 bp, 9 predicted proteins | sample MGYA00237861_ERZ511468 | MGnify/ENA primary metagenome ERZ511468 (study PRJEB26299, sample SAMN06266213) | sediment metagenome | isolation source: Hudson Canyon methane seep mesocosm | place: USA:Hudson... | reverse complement strand
GAAAGCTGAAAAGCGATCCTATCCTCATTTTCTCTCAACATGGACTCAACAAAATACTTGTACCTTTCATCCAAAGAGTCCTCACATTGTACATAAACATCTTCCATTAAATCGCCATCCAGTTCGTTACCTGCCGACAACCAGTCATTACCTTTATGAACTGTTGTATTAACAAGTAGCTCAGCCGCTTCTGATCCAACAAACCTTTTCGTATTTAATGAAAAAACTTGATATGCCAGCCTTTCAATATCACGTAAACCAACAGTTATGGACCACCTCTGTACAATAAAAACATATTCTCCCTTTAATAAATTAGGGACTTCATATGATGAAACTTTTACTCCGAGTACTGGAAAATACGGACGAATGCCTTTAGTACGGTACCACTCACCAATAAATTGAACAACAGGATGGAATTGGGAAATAACTTCATCATTAAACTGGCCAAATACAACACGGTTTTCAAAATGAAATCGTATTTTTTTGGTTGCCGCTTGTACCAGTTTTGTTTTACCAACCATTCTATTACGACGAAGAAACTCGTCAAACTCAGTTTTTGCTTGTCCTGATAACTCTATCGTAAATAATAATTCGCTTTGTCCAACACGAATAAACCGACACCCAGAAAATTCATCATCAAAAAAATCTTTAACATAATTGTAAATATCCTCACCTGTTACATACCGCTTAAGATCTCGAATAGCTTTGACCTTATTTTGAATATAATCACCATGAGCTACTAAATGCGATGCTTCTTCCTCTAATCTCTCTTCTTGAATTCGTCGGTTTGATACTGCTTGAACGGTTTGCTTTATTACATCTACTTCCTGCTGTTTATTAAGCTTGTGGGAAAATAATTCATACGTCATTTTACGAATATCCTCCCCCAATATACTTTCAATACTGCCAAGTGCAGTTTTAAAAATATCTAATCTTTCAAGTAATCGTGTATAAACACGATCATCAAGTGTATCTTCATGAAAGATACTCCAGATGTGAATAATTTCTTCTTTTTGACCAATACGATCAATCCGTCCTATACGTTGTTCAATTCGTTGCGGGTTCCAAGGAAGATCATAATTGATCAACACACTGCTAAATTGTAAATCCACCCCTTCACTCGCGACTTCAGATGCTAATAAGATACGAGGACCATGTGGTTTTTTAAATTCCTGAATAACACTATGCTTATCCATCCCACCTTGTAATACCAAAGCAGAAAAACCTTCTTCAGTTAATCGCTCAAGAAGGTAAGCTAAAGTTTCTCGATAGAAAGAAAACAAAATGACTTTTTTATCTGGATACCGCAACCAATATGATTTGAGTTGATCCAACAAAAAATTATATTTCGAATCGTGTACTCGTAATAATTTATAATCCCCTATTTCTCGAACTATATTAATTAATTCAAGAGTTAAAGGGCCAAATTTTTCTCTCTTAATATCTGTTTCTTCATCAACCGCCAAACTTTCAAATAAAAACTCATTATCAAAACTTTGCTCTGCTTTCTTCATCCAAGCTCTACAAGCCGCAGGAATAGAACTCGTCATTTGTCGCTGTGGAATTGTTAATAAAAAACCATCACGAAGTTCATATCTTATACAATAAGAACGAATTCGGTCAGTCACTGTTTGATAAAACTCTTCTTCGCATGGAAACATTGGAACTCGTATGGCCTTAGGTTCCCTTACTACCCGACGCTCTTGAACATCTCGTTTACGAGTCCTCGTAATAACGTGACTAAGTGGGTTAATACGATCTATTGTTTCAGCTAATTCTGCACGAAGATCATGATCGCTAAACACAGAACTTTCTGGAAGATTAGTCAATAAATATTGAATTTGTTGCGATTTTTTTAAACCATGGAATTGTTTTGCTTGCTGTAAACTTGAAATAAAAAACTCTTGATCAGCCCTACCACAAAGAATACTATCACGCAGTTCAACTAAAGGCTTACTCGATTCCAGCACTCTTTTAAATGAAAATTCACTCTCAAACGTAACCTCATCCAAATATTTAATCTGATGAAAAAGGTCCTCACTTTTTAATTGAATTGGTGTTGCTGAAAGCATTACCATACCATCACTAACAGGCCTCAGAAGTTTACCTAACTTGGATGTTTGACTTGTTGGATTACGCAGGTAATGTGCTTCATCAATAATTGTAAGGTCGAATATAGGGTCCTCACTTTCCAGCTCATCTAAAAGACGCGCTAACTTAGCAGAATTATTGGTCCCCATTTTTTCATCACCCCAATTACGAGGTGGACGTATTCCTTGAATACTTACAATTATAGCAAAATCATCTTTTCCACCTTGACGATAACGAGTTATCGTATTTAATAATTCTTCAGCAGAACAAATATTAGCAGAAACGCCAAATCGATCTAAAAGCTCAGCCTGCCACTTTTCACGTAAAATTGCAGGGCACACAACAAGTAAGCGTCTAGCATCAAACCTACTTCTTAGTTCCGTCCAAATCAAACCAGCCTCAATAGTTTTACCTAGACCTACCTCATCGGCAATAAGAATCCCGTGGTTTGGAGATTCAAGAAAACCGAGCACAGGCTTAAACTGGTAGGCATAAAATTCAGTATTTGTTGTCTCCATACTATATATCAGGTTTGCTAATTTACCTGATAACCGAAAATAAGTTAACGCACCTCTAAGGTCACGTAACCTGCCATAACGTCCATTTCTAAATAATTCATACGGGGAATTCGAATTACTAACAATTTTATCTAGAGCTCCAGCTAAACAATATTGATCAATACCATCATTAAAGCAAACCTCTAGCCGCGAACGCCCACCTCTTTCTAATTTTTCCCCAGTTAAAACACCAATTCTGGAAGGATCTGATTTTAGAAAAACCTTATCACCAGCTTTCATTTTTCCAACTCCATTCGGTTTAGTTTAAACAACAAGAATTTAGTCTAAGTTAGATAATTCCGAGGATACATTACTAATTATTTAAAAAAACACCACAAAGATTATATCCCTTAAAGAAGTTACTTTTATTTTAAAAATAAAACTATTTTTAAGCTCAGTCCTTAAAAATTAAAAGAATCTTATAACAAATTAACATTCCTTCATCACAGATCTAATTTGTCGCTTGTTAATATACGTATTCAGAGCAATGTGATTAGTATAGCCTAAAACTTTTGCTATTTTTCGAACTGATAACCCCATTTCAAGAAGATCTTTTATTTGATCAACATGCTGATCAAATTTACTTTTTTGGATTGTTCCCATTGGCTTTCCAAGCACTTGCCCTTGAGCTCTCTTTGCAGCAAGTGCTTCTTTTGTTCTCATACTAACAAGATCACGCTCAAGCTCTGCAAATAAAGAAAACAGCGTTATGATAATTTTTGAATTCATATCGTAATTATTAAAATCTAAATTCTGCTTCAGAATCACAACACGAACACTTTTCTCAACTAAGACATTTATTAATCCAATGACTTCAGCAGTGCTACGCCCTAACCGACTAAGCTCTGTTACAATCAAGGTATCTGATGATTCAAGCCTTCCCATTAGTTCATCAATACGCCTCTGTTTCTTGGTTTTTCGTGATGATATTGTCAATTCAATAAAATCATCAACCAGCATCCCTTTTTTTCTAGAATATTCTAATATTTCTAGTTTTTGGTTATTTGTATCTTGTTTATCAGTCGATGCTCTTATATATGCTAATGTCTTCCCCATCATTTTCCTTGCGTTAAGCGTTAAACTATATTTCTAAAAAATACATACAGTATGTAGATGACATGCAATATGTTACCGATATACAGAATGCAGTACTCTTAATGATCGTTATCATCTATACAGAAACGTTAACAGGCAGCATCCATTCGATACCAGAATCAATTACCTTTGACGCATCTATCAATATCTATATTTTATTGAAAATTTATCACTGCTCTATCCAACTCAGAGCATTAATTTTATTTCAGAGCCAAAGTCAGCATCTTGGTCAGTACAAAGATAAAGCTTGTTTGCAACATTTAAAGAATTAGGAGCATTATTCCATCAACAACTAAGCATAAACGATTACTTTAAAAATAAATTCTACCTCATAAGTTCAAACTACAAATAAAGCTCTGATTAATTCGGCTTAATAGCGCTAAGTGCATTTGTTTTTTTTAATACAGCAATATTATCCATTGCCTGCTTACCTTCTGGACCACTTACCTTAACTTGATCAGTTCCTACAATTTCCTTTATCCCAAAACCATCTTTTACTTTTTTTCCAGAGGAATAAAATCGTTGAGATTTATCATTTGAATGCCCCATTGCTACAGCAATATCCTCACGACATTTTTTGAGCGCCTTTAGATTACTACAAAAAAAATGCCGATAGTTGTATGCACTAATATTCCAGCTTGCTCTTGTGAAAACAATTTTGCTCAATTTTCGTATTGCTTCTGACAAATTTTTTGATTTATCAACTTTTACAAAAAGTTCTCCATTTTTACCCTTCATTTGTTTTATTAAATGTAACTGCTCGATTGAGTCAGAAAAAACGATAAATGATCGAAACTCTTGTCCATATTCACCTTCGTGTGTCTTCTTTGATTTGATAATTACCTTTATGCCATTCCCTTTTTCTAACAACTGCAACCCAATACCGTATTCAACTTCAGCAGGTCTACAGCCCGTGACTGAAAGAACCGCAATTGCATCTAAATATTTTGAATTTTGATCACTCGCTTGTTTAAAAATTTTATCTTGCCAGCCACAAGGTAACTTTCTTGTCTGACCTTTCTTAGATCTGGAAGTCGGTGCTAGGTGCTTAACATCTTGCCATGCTGAATTGTATAACCCCTGTTCAGCTAACCTTAATTTTTTATAATTGCAATCTGGCGGAAATGCTTTAAGTTTTTCTAAATTTATTCCAATAATTTTAACTCTTTCTATCAATTCATTATCACTTTGTATATATTTTAACTGAGTTAAACTCTTATCAATTTCAGTCGAATACACATAAGACCAAGCTGCTCGATAAAGATAGAAAGTATTCTTAGTAGAACAATGCTCTAAAGGTGTTTTATTAATTTTATCTAATCTAGTCACAATATTATAATATTGTTTTTTTGTAGACTTAGATGGTTCGGTTTCTCGCTTATCTAATGATTTTAAATATGCTACTGAATCACTTATAATAAACTCCATTTCATTTAAAATATCTTTATTCATTTGTTAAACATAATAAAATAGTAGTTACCAATACCTAACGTTACTATATTATTTCACTTTTTAATTAAACTTAACTTATAGTATATCGGTAACTAAATATATTTCAATTATTCACATCAAATAAAACCTATTCTTGGTTTTTCAGGATCATAAATTATATCTATATTATCTTCGGTTATAACAAACTTATCTTTTATAATCTTTTTGTTAATAAACACATGCTCTTTTGCAGCTTTAGCACAAGCCGATTTAAGCTCCTTTGTCATATGCCTAGGAGTTATTTCACTATCTATTATTTTATTAATTGCACATTCAGAAAGCTTAGTTGAAAAAAACTTACCCCACTTGTTATTATTTAACGTTTTAATATAAATTGAATTAATTACTTTTTTCATTTCTTTTTTTGTTGGGGATGAAATGTGAAAAATAGTGAATCGAGATAGAATTGGCTCTGGGATATAATCAAGGCTATTAGCGGTTGCTATCCAGTTGATGTAAGTACAATCGACCTTTACCTCAAGCCCCTCATCTACAAAGTTTTTTGCTGTATCAAACTCTAACAATTGATATAACGAGCCTAGTGGATCATAACGAATGTCAGATGAAACTTTATCAATTTCATCAAGTAATATAATTGGGTTTGCCACGCAGTTCTTTGCGAGACATTCAACAATTTTCCCTGCTTTACCATCTGCCCATCCCGCAGACATGCCACTGATAATAAACCCAGCAGTAGCAGAACTTAAGCCTATCACTTCAAAAGGTACTCTAAAAATTGCAGATAAAGCATGGCAAAATGCTGTCTTTCCTACTCCTGCATCACCAACGATAAGAACAGGGTCAGAAACAAAAAAACCATGTTCATCCAGTAACTGTAACGAAATCTGTTCAATATAAAACTCAATTACTAATTTAAAATTTGGAAACTTCAGCACAAGGTGCATTAACTCATTGAATAGCGAGCGATTGACTTCAATTAAATCAATTTCACCTGCGGTGCCAGATAAAAAATTAAGGTACAAAGACATTATTTGATGAACATTTGATTTCAGATTAGAAGCACTCTTACGCTTCAACATTTCATCAGTATCAAATATTTTTACTTTTTGTCCCCGCATATTTTGCAGGGTGTTTTTTGAAATATTATTTTGTGTGTTCATGTACTCTCTCATACGAGCAAGAGACATAACAATCATCAAAATTAAAAAATTGAAGGCATATTATGCCTCAAGATTATGGTTTAAATCTAAAAGCGACTGCCCTTATATGAATAATAAAGGCATATATGTATTTAAATATAATTGTAATATTCATACTACCTCCAAAAAATAATCATTAAAAAGTAATTTTATCACACAATATATTTATTATTCTATAATATTTAACTGACTTTCTAATTCATCAACCGATCTAACAACTAAAGCTACCCCACCATACTCTTTTACTTTTTTCAAAAAGTCCCTTTGATGGTTTGTCAATTTACCATTCTTACTTTTAACTTCAACAGCTAATAATCTCCCACTCTTCAATTGACCTAAAACATCAGAGCATCCTTTGAATGCATAACGTATAAATCGACGACTATTTTTATCAACTACTACATGTGCTCCAACATTTATTCTTTCGGCCCAACCAATTTTTGGATGATAATTAAGGTATTCCAATACTGCCTTTTGTATTTGTTTTTCACTCAATGTTAAACCTCAAATTAAATATTATTTATTCTACAGCGTAGATTATATTAACAATTTTAAAATAAAAAGATACTATAAGATTAATTTTAAAAAAATATTATGAAATATAACTTATTAACTAGATGTGAAAAATGTGGTTTAACTATTAATGAAACAAACTTTATTGAAAATTTATGTGTCTCTTGTGATGCTAAATATAGTGAACTAACAAGCCAATGTAGAGAATGCGGAACTCAAGATGAAAAAGGAAATTTGATTAATAATTTGTGTATAAGCTGTTTTACTGTAAATTATAATTATAATTGAGCAGATCAACCATATAGAAAATAAACAATGGATTCCTCAAGAGTCACAAAAGCTCACTACAAAGCGGGATTAGAAGCGCTCGTAGATATTGCGTTAACTCAAAGTAGAAATGCTTCATAAGCTGCTACTGAACCCGTTTTTACAGGGGTGAATTAAGACTAACTACTTTTTCTGTTTATACTTTTCGCAATAATTATTGCTACTTATGCTTACCCAATAAAATCACTAGTTTTCAAAATATCAACTAGAGCTACTTTAATCATTGGTATGCCAATAGGTTCATTTTTATTAACTTCAACTTTTTGAACCGTGGTTAACTCTACTGCGAAAATAGGCTCCAATTTTTTATAAAAGCACAAATCGTAAATATTACTACCAACACGCGCATCAATTTTTACTGTATCAATAAGATCTGTTCTCAGCAGCATCAAATCATCGCGGCAACTTAAGGCTTTTTTTATTACATGATTACAAAATAAACTTCTGTTATAAAAGAACCTTGCTATTAACAATTTAGCTGCTTGAAGAGACACCGTTTCATTTTCGCAGTTAGAAGCTCTTTTATGAGAAAAATGAATTTTGTTGGGAAACCCTTTTTTACAAATGAGCTTTTCAAAGCATTGAGGACAATAATATTGACTACCCACAAAAGTAAGGTGCGGCTTTACTACTTTTCCCAATACGCTCAAAACATAAGGAACTTTCACTTTATTCACGCTAATCCTATAAAAATATTCAACATATTTTTATGATATACATGACTTAACTAAAACTTAATAATCTGCCACTCACTCCTTTAGCATTCTTGTAATTTTACAGCTATTTATCCTGCCCCGCACCCTCCAAAATTTAACAAAAACAAATATTTGGATCATAATACCAATATGATATAAAACTACTTACGACCAACAATGAAACAATCCGATCAATCTCTACTAATGGTACAAACAGCAGAACAACTGCATCTAACCTTTTTAAATGAAACAACTAATTTAAAAAAAGATCTCGCTACTGAATTTTCTATTTGGTGGATAAAACAAGCTACACAAGTAAGCATTAAGATGTGGGAGCATGGAGCCCAGTCAATCATACTTTATTTAGACTCAATCAATACATTTGACGCTAGAATTGCAAAAGCAATATTACAGCCATTCAAAAAAACATATACTACTTTTCGTTTAACTAAATAGTAAAGCCGTATGAATATAAGTTATGAAAATTATGGAAATAAAGAAGAACTAATTCAGATATTAGTAAAAAACAATATTGTTATAAAAATGCTAGAAGATGGATTATTTGAGCATTTCGCAAGAGAAATATTACGTTTAGCGTTTACTATTAATAATGATCAATGGTTACACTTAGCTAATTTATTGATTCGTTACATTCAAACCAGTCCATATTTAGAAAACAATAGTGACGCACACATTGCTTTAGCGATGTTAGCTGACCCCGAAACTGTATTGCAAAAACTTTTTGAAAGATAGTTCTACCTGTTTCTAATCTGGCAATAACTCTTTTAATTTTGCCACTTTATTCTATTGCACACCTAACGCCTTATAAGCTGCATCAACAGGGTCAGCATAAAAACTAATCTGAAATTTAGCAAATAACTCTGCTGGTACAGTAGGTATATCAGAAGCTGACGACATGGGCAGCAATATCTTCGTCGCCCCACTATCCATGGCCATTTGCATACTATCTGCTAAATCTTCTACAGGATTAACCACTCCACCTAAAGTCATATTACCTAAGACCACCATTTGCTCTTGAACAGGCTTTTTCATTAGAACCGAACTAAAAGCAATAAAAGCAGCAAGGCTTGTTTGTGTACTAACACCAGAGTTGTGCAATTCAACTATATGAAGATGAAATTCATATTCAGAAAACTTTTCAGCTAAAGTAATTCGATTAAGATTCCCTTTAAAATAATCGAAACCAACTCTAATAGCTTCTCTGGCAACAGTACTGGACCCAAAGCCTGTTGCTATATGTTTACCATGCCCCGACATCATTTGTGTCTCAAATCGATATAATCCAAGTTGTCCTGTTGAACCACCTTTTGTCACTAAGTGAACAACACCTGGTGTTGTCATACCTTCAGGAATTAGCTTGCTACCACCCTGCTCTGGTACATTAACAAAAAATTCTTCTAATGATTCATTATCAAGATAACTAAAGTGAACATCGTAGAATTCCATTCCGCCAATTTTTTTTAATTGTTCTTTAATTCGTCGTCTGACCTCTAAAGCATAAACCAAGCATTCCCTTACATTCTCTTTATCAAACAGGCTGTTTGGGTGTAAAAGTTTCAAAAGCCCTGAAACTGTTCGCCTTACAGCAATCACATCTCGCTGATTCAGGTTATTACCTAATTTGAAATATTTATCAATTGCATCAGCAAAGTTCCTTTTACGCATCTCTCGCATAAACTCAGCAAGATAGTCCGTAATTAACCCATATCGATTAGTAAAAAACTCTGGGCGCATTTTTGGAATTTCCCAGCCTGCAATATAAGCATGAAAACGGTCAAAAAAGGCAGTATCAATCATTGCCGCAGGAAATGGTGATAACAGGTGACTTGTTTTTACTAATGTTTCTACACTCTGATTAATATTCCCGATAAATACCATCGAAGCACTGGCTTCTATTGAGTCACGTCCTCTCGAAAATGAACCTGAGGCCATGTAGTCTTTCATGATTTGAATACCATCATTATCATGAAAGTTAATACCAGCAACCTCGTCAAAGGCAACTACATCCCATAAGCCAACTAATCCAACTTTTCGACTGCTCATGTTATAAAACAGATTAGCAACAGTTGTTTGACCACCAGACACTAATAAACTATTAGGTGAACATTCTTTATACACATGACTTTTCCCTGTCCCTCTAGGCCCTAATTCACATACATTATAATTATTTTCAACAAAGGGAATCATTCGAGCAAGTAAATGCCATTTAACTCGCTGTTCTAAATTAGCTGGCTCCATACCAGTAGACCTTAAAACCAAGTCCATCCACTCTAATGTCGTAAATTTTTCACGCGCGGTAAATAGTTCCTCCATATCCATATTTGGCATCTGAATAGGCTTCAGCGTCATAATTGAAAAAGGCGAAGCTTTCTGCCCTTCTTCGAAAAAATATTGAACAGTGATGATGCACCATATTCCCCCAGTGAATAACTTCTCGTTTTCTTTAACTATGTTAACGGGAACATACGCATTACTAAGACCAAGATTAGACAAATTAGCTTCATAAATGTCTTTAGATTGATTCAGTTTCACACTCACTTTATCAATCACTTTGTAAGTGCCACGCTCCCGAATGAGTGACTTAACTTTTTCAGCCTCATCAGGACGTACATAATTTTCAGCTGGAATCTTTTTGACATTTTCTAGACCTTCATCGACCACTTCAGCATCATCCGATGCACAGTACATGCCCAGCAAATACTCCAGTACATAAACAGGAACATTAACGCCTTCTTTTAATTGTTTGGTTAAATCTTTTCTAACAACACGGCCTTTAAAGTGCTGATTAAGCAAATCATCAAGATCTTTATCACTTACTGTATTTTTTTCATTTTCCAAAGTTTCACCCATATCCTTAATACCTATTAGAAAAAATCGTCTTGAAATGCTAGATCAATCGTTACAGCATATTGATTATATCTTGTTTGTGTCTCTGTATTTTCAAGTACTAAAGTATAAGACGCGTGACGTTCAAAATCTGAGCCTATTAATTTCAGCCTAACACCCCTGCTACGTTCATCCATTGATTGGCTTTGACTATCAAACTTAATACTCTCGCGGCTAGAAACTTCTTTCCCTTCACTATCAATGATAAAAACATCTACCTGTCTGGCAACAAAACGATCTCCAACAGGCTCTGTTTGAATAAAACTAATCTTATCAATATTATTAACGATTTTAATTGGCTGTGTTTTAACCACTACACCAACAGGCTGTTTCTCATGTTGCACCATTTTCTCACCACGTAATGCTGATATGGCAATCATAGGTACACATACCTCCTGTAGCATGGCACCACCATGGACGAATCTAGCCCCACCAATAAAATGAAATCGCTGTGCGCCTTTAGGAATTAAAAATTCAGTTTCACCACTACCATTAGCTGTATCAGCAATTCTCCCCTTCCAGCAAGTTTCATCAACGGGCAATGATTCCCCAATAATATAACGTTTTTTTGCTTCAATCGTTCCCACTGGCTTAGAGGGTAAAACGGTCTTATCAGCTCCAGACAAAGCTTTTTGCTGAAATAAAAAACCATGATCAGCCGTTACCAACACCCGACTGCCATTTAAACGATTAATTACCCGACCCACCAAATCTTTCAATTCTTCTATAGCCGTACGACACGCTTCAAAGGTTTTTTCTTCCGTAGATAATTTATCACCCATTGCATCAATGGTATCGTGATAAATATAAACGACCTTGGCATCCTTCACCTTATCTCGACCTTCTTGATTACTCCAGCTCATTAATTCTTTTGAGCTAACAGCCATTCCCTTCACTTTGTCTAATATGGAATTTCGATTTTCTAAACCCTGAGTTGATTGACCATCCGCATATACTGTGGAGCCTTGTTGTGTTTCATAAGAAAGGCTTTTATGAGGCAATAATGCTGCCATACCCAATTGTGTATAGCTTGGCAACACCCCTAACTGAGAAGTTATCTC
>ENA-ORXI01002926-ORXI01002926.1-sediment-metagenome-genome-assembly--contig:-NODE-2926-length-11898-cov-8.705609_pt1 | contig 11898 bp, 9 predicted proteins | sample MGYA00237861_ERZ511468 | MGnify/ENA primary metagenome ERZ511468 (study PRJEB26299, sample SAMN06266213) | sediment metagenome | isolation source: Hudson Canyon methane seep mesocosm | place: USA:Hudson... | reverse complement strand
GCCCTCCAGCCTGGCTCAATAACAATAGTGGAGGCTTGTTCAATGATAATTGCAGGTCCATTAATTTCAAAGTTTATAGGGATTTGTTCACGATCATAAAAACAAACATTGTGTTTATTGCCGGCCATTACAGCTTGCCGTTCAGCCAATTTTGAGATTTTCTTTGTGCCTAAGGAGCTTTGTTTTAAGGTAGTTTGTGTACTTTTTGATACAGTTTCTACTTGAATGGACTCAACTAACAACTTTTTTTCAGGAGAAGTGAAGCCAAATCGGTCAAAATGAATGCTTTCAAATTCTTTTATAAGTTCCTCAAGATCGTTAAAGGTGACAGCTATTGCTGTATCTGAACCTAGATAGCGGATATAAACACGTTTATGGTAGATCAGTGTTGAGGTATCTAATCCTTGGACTAATAAGTCTTCAACGCCCTTTTGTTTGAGTGTCTCAAGTTCTAAAGAAATAGTTGTAATAAGTTGCTGATCAAGTTGAGCTTCAATCGCCATGTCGTTGATTGTGCGAGTGTCTGCAAGACCTATACCAAAGGCTGACAAAACCCCTGCGTACGGGTGTAGGTGAATTTGCTTCATTCCCAAATTGTCTGCCACTAGGCATGCATGTTGTGCGCCTGCACCACCAAAACACGATAAGGTATAGTCACTTACATCATGACCTCTCTGAACTGAGATCTTTTTGATAGCATTGCTCATGTTGTCAATGGCAACAGATAGAAAACCTTCTGCAACTTCTTGGGGTGTGATTGGTTTGCCCGTTGCATTTTCGATTTGTTTTGTTAGATTACTAAATTTTTCTTTTACAACTTCACTATCAAGAGGTTGGTCAGCTTCCGGACCAAAAACTTTAGGAAAGAAGTCTGGGTCTAATTTGCCTAACATGACATTACAATCAGTAATCGTTAAAGGACCTCCATTGCGATAACATGCGGGACCTGGATTGGCACCTGCAGAATCAGGACCAACTCTATAGCGTGATCCGTCAAAATGAAGTATAGAGCCTCCACCAGCGGCAACGGTATGGATGAGCATCATTGGCGCGCAACATCGAATCCCAGCAACTTCGGTTTCGAAGGCACGCTCGTAATCTCCAGCAAAATGAGAAACATCTGTTGAAGTACCACCCATATCAAACCCAATTAACTTATTAAAGCCTGCTGCTTTCGCTGTTTTAGCCATTCCCACAACGCCACCCGCAGGTCCTGAGAGTATTGCATCCTTGCCTGCAAAGAAGCGCGCATCGGTTAGTCCGCCATTGGATTGCATAAACATTAAGCGACCTGTTTGTTTCGCTTCTATGCCCAGCGCGCTTTCAACTTGGTTGACGTAGCGCCTAAGTACTGGTGATAAATATGCATCTAGAACAGTGGTATCACCTCTGGGAATAATTTTCATTAAAGGACTTACTTGATGACTAATCGAAATTTGAGTAAAACCAATTCTCTTTGCAATGGTAGCTATTTTTTTTTCATGTTCAGGATATCGATAACCATGCATCAACGCAATAGCAAGTGTTCTATAACCGTCAACAAAGTATTTTCGCAATTGCTTTTCGGTGTTTTTTTCATTAAGTGGTTTAGTAATGTAACCATGCGGGTCTAAGCGCTCGTCAATTTCAATAACGTCACTGTAAAGCATTTCTGGTAGTTGAATATCAATTGCAAAGAGTTTGGGTCTATTTTGATAACCAATTCTTAAGATATCGCCAAAACCTTGGGTAATTGCAAGCAGTGTTTTTTCACCTTGTCTTTCCAGTAAGGCATTTGTGGCAACTGTTGTACCCATTTTTACGACATCAATTTGAGTCATTGGGATTGATTCTTCATGAGTTAACTTGAGTAGATCTCGTATGCCTTGAATCGCAGCGTCAGAATATTGATTTGGGTTTTCTGAGAGTAATTTATGTATCAAAATCTCACCATCTGGGTTGCAGCCAACGATATCTGTAAAGGTTCCGCCACGATCAATCCAAAATTGCCAAAGTTTTTTATCTTGTTGAGATTTTGAGTTCATGCACCATGATGTTAAGTTTTAATTGATATAGTATATTTTAAATTCAATCTTCAAGTTTTATTATGCTCAGATAGTCAAGTAAAAATAATGATTGACAGCAATTCAATTTAGGAACAAAATGCGCAAATCAGCAACATCTAATCAGATGTTATTAAGGGGCATGAAAAAATGCAGAATAATTATTTCTTGGGTTTCGTTCTAGTAGTTATTAGTGGGCTTGTCTGGAGTTTGGGCGCACCAATTATTCGCTTCTTAGAAGACGCAGAGCACTATAGACTTCCCTATATTCTTTATCGAGGAATTACTATTTTCTTGGTTGTTATTGCTTATGTTTTGTTTAGAGAAGGTAGAAACTTTTTTAATTCATTAAAACGCATCGATATTTGGAGTATTTTTGGTGGCCTTGTGTTATCTCTAACTATGTTTGGCTGGGTCTATGCTATAACAACAACAACAGTTGCTGTGACTTTGTTAATGCTTGCATTGTCGCCGATTCTTACTGCATTTCTGGGGTACTTAATTCTTGGGGAGCGGCTCAGTCGAGTCACATTGGTAAACATAGTAATTGTTCTTGCTGGTGTAATTATTATGGTTTCGGGCACCGAAAAATCAAGCACAATAATTGGCGTGACTTACGGTTTCTTTATGGCGCTTGGTTTTTCCATTTATACGATTACCATTCGGCACAATCCTGACATTCCAAAATTGTTAACGCCGGGACTTGCTGGCTTTTTTGGTCTAATACTAGCATCAATTTTGATTATTGCAACAGGTAGTAGTTTTGAAATGTCACCAATGAATATAGGGATAAGTGTAATAAATGGCTTAATTGTTTCTACTGGATTGATTCTGTTTGGTTTGGGGGCAAAATATTTGCCTAGCGCGGAACTTGTACTACTAACAATGCTTGAAGTGGTTGCTGGAATTTTTTGGGCTTGGTTACCTATCATTGGAATTAACGAGATTCCAGCAACTAATACTCTTATTTGTGGATTCTTTATTCTGACAGCTATTACTTTGCAAGGCATTGCTACAAGAAAACAACACATTATCCCGATGCTTTAAAAACTCTGTGATCTGATTATTTCTGGTTCAAAACAAAGTTATTGCTTTGAGCTGGCTTCATTGATAAAATTCGCTCTTCCTACTTTATGCTTTAATTAACTGATATTAAAAGATATTGGAATATGGCGTCTGGATATTTTGTCTTCTCAGGCATTTACATAGTGCTGAGTGCTACAATTGCGATTTGATATATTATGTACTGGAATTATAGATTTATTGATTGAGTAGAATTATGCAAAAAAAATATTCCTGGTATTCACTACTAAAGGCTGGCTTGAATGACCAAGATTGGGATCAAGCGATTCCGTTGATTCAACCTAAATCTAAATATGACGTTATTATCATTGGTGCTGGTGGTCACGGTTTAGCAACAGCTTACTATTTAGCAAAAGAATGTGGCATCAACAATGTTGCTGTTGTCGAAAAAGGTTATATTGGTGGCGGCAATACCGGAAGAAACACTACTATTATTCGTTCAAACTATCTTAGAGATGAAGCTTCAAGCCTTTATGAGCATGCGCTGAAGCTTTGGGAGGGTATCAGTGAAGATCTCAATTTTAATGTCATGTTTAGCCAAAGAGGTGTCTACAATCTAGGTCATAGCCTACAAAATATGCGAGACATTGAACGCAGAGTTAATGCAAACGTTCTTAATGGTATTGATGCTGTGGTTGTTGATGCTAATGAGATAAAGCAACAAATTCCCATTATAAATATATCGAAAAATGCAAGATACCCAATTATGGGTGCTTCCTATCAGGCTCGTGGTGGCGTTGCAAGACATGATGGTATTGCTTGGGGTTTTGCTAGAGCCGCTTCAATGCTTGGTGTTGATATCATTCAAGATTGTGAAGTGATTGATATTGAGGTCGAAGAGGGAAGAGTGAAAGGCGTTAAAACAACTAAGGGAGAAATTTTGGCAGACCGTATTGGTTGTGTTAGTGCAGGTCATTCTTCAGTACTGGCAAAAATGGCTGGTCTTAGATTGCCAATTGAGAGCCACCCTTTGCAGGCATTTGTTTCTGAAGCAATGAAACCAATACTACATACTGTTGTGATGTCTAACGCCGTTCATGGCTACATTAGTCAAAGTGATAAAGGAGACCTTGTCATTGGTGCAGGGATTGATGGCTATAACTCCTATGCTCAGAGAGGTAGCACAAAGATTGTCGAGCATGCTGCTGCAGCTATATTGGAGTTATTTCCAATATTTTCGCGCGTCCGTATGAACAGACAATGGGGTGGTATCGTTGATGTCTGTCCTGACGCTTGCCCTATTATTAGTCCGACAAAGGTTGAGGGTTTGTACTTTAATTGTGGTTGGGGTACAGGAGGCTTTAAAGCAACACCAGGCTCTGGCAATGTTTTTGCACATACCATTGCCCAAGACAAACAGCACCCACTAGCAGAGCCATTCCACATTGATCGTTTTACAACTGGCGGTTTAATTGATGAACACGGTGCGGCTGGTGTGGCTCACTAGTTAATAAAAAGGTAATAATATGTTATTAATTCATTGTCCATACTGCAAAGAATCAAGAGATCAGAGTGAATTTTCCCCAGCTGGAGAAGCCTTTATTGCAAGGCCTGAAAGTCCAGAAGGTATCAGTGACGAAGAGTGGGCCGATTACGTTTTTTACCGCACAAACCACAAAGGCAATCATTGGGAACAATGGGTTCACACTAACGGCTGTCGAAAATATTTTTTGGTAGAGCGCTCAACTATCAGTCACCAAATATTACAAGTGGCACCTTTCGGTGCAAGAAATAGCGAGACTGAATTATGAGATTAGCGCAACATCCAAGCCATCAAGTTGACTATTCTAAGTCGTTAAATTTTATTTTTAACAATAAACGCTATAAAGGTTTTGAGGGCGACACTTTAGCGTCTGCATTACTGGCGAATGATGCACTTTTGTTTACAAGAAGTTTTAAGTATGGACGAAAACGTGGCCTTATGACTGCAGGTGTTGAAGAGCCAAATGCCTTGGTATCATTAGAAATAGGTGGTCGTTATACACCTAACCTAAAGGCTACTGAAATTATGCTCTATGATGGCCTAAGTGCTGTTAGTGCAAGCAACCCAAATGCATTCGATATGCGTGCCTTTATCAAACCATTACATCGTTTTATGCCGGCCGGTTTTTACTATAAGACTTTTATCAAACAAAAGGTTTGGGCAAAAGTAGAAGACCGTATTCGTGCATTTTCAGGCTTTTCAAAAGCGCCAACTGAGGAAGATGTTGATGTTTACGACCATATCTTTCATCATGCTGAAGTCGTTGTCATTGGTGGCGGTGCTGCAGGCATTTCAGCAGCATTGGAGGTTCTCAATAATTCTCAGAAAGAAAGAGTTATTCTGGTTGATGAACGTAGTCAATTAGGTGGCGAATTATTCAATGAATTCTCGAGTGATGAAGCTGCTGTGAAATGGCATAAGGACAGTGTTAATAGATTATTATCTTTTGCTAATGAGGACAGTGAGCGATTTACCTTGCTGACCCAATCAACTGCCTATGCGTGGCATGACCAGAACTTCATTGAAGTTTTAGAAACCATCACAACAGCTGAGTCATTAACTTTATCGGAGCCTCAAAAGGCTAGAAAAATAGTACATAGAATTCGAGCCAAAGAAGTAATTCTAGCAACAGGCGCTCATGAACGTCCTATGCTTTTTGAGGCTAATGATTTGACCAATATTATGTTGAGTCAATCAGTGAGACGTTACTTACATGAATATGGTGTAATTTCAGGTAAAAAAGTTGTTATATACGGCAACAATGACAGTATTTATAGTACTGCTAAAGACCTTCATGTTAATGACATTGAATGTATAGTTGTTGACGTCAGATCTTCCGAAGATCCAATTGAGATTGTTTCCGAACTAAAAGACTCAGGTGTAAAGGTTTTGCAGGGTTATTGTATTGTTAAGGCACTTGGTTCGCACCGAGTTAAAGGTGTTGAAATTACTCAAACAAAGCTTCAAGATAATAATTGGCAGGTTTTTGGAGATACACAAACAATAAGTTGTGACTTAGTGGCAACTTCTGGCGGTTTTAATCCAGTCGTTCATCTTGACTGTCATAACGGTGCTAAAACTTATTTTGATGAAGTTTCACAATCATTTTTACCACAACAAGAACGAGATAATAGGGAGGTGTGTGGTGCAGTAGCAGGTGCAGGTGCTTGGCAAGATGCCATCATTGATGCTAAAAATAAAGCCCAATTTACTCTCAATGCGTTGGGTGCTGTGAGTAAGTTGAAACAAGAAATCTTGAGTGAAAATTACTCAAACTATTTCAATGTTAGTCAATTTTTTACCCCAAAAGAAATCCTCAATAAGCAAAAAGTATTTCTTGATTTGCAAAATGATGTGACTACTTTGGATGTCGCCCTTTCAATAAGAGAAGGTTATCGTTCGATTGAACATATTAAACGCTATACAGCTATGGGTTTTGGAACTGACCAAGGGAAAACAGGCAATATTAATGGCATAGCAGTTGCAGCCGAATTGTTGGGAATCCCGTTGTCGGAATTAGGAACGACGACTTTTCGTCCTGCATACACTGGAGTTGATTTTGGCGCCATGGCAGGTCGAGAGATTGGAGACTTTTTTGATCCTCAACGCTATACGACGATCCATGATTCCCATGTTGCAAGTGGCGCAGAGTTTGAAGTTGTAGGGCAATGGTATCGCCCTTGGTATTATCCAAAAACTGGTGAAAATATGCATCAAGCGGTTCATCGAGAGTGTTTAGCTGCCAGAACTTCGCTTGGTATGATGGACGCTTCAACGCTTGGTAAGATTGACGTTCAGGGGAGTGATGCCAGAGAGTTTTTATCAAGAATTTATACCAATGCTTGGATGAAGCTGGCACCAGGTAGCTGCCGCTATGGCCTTATGTGTAATGAAAAAGGAATGATCATTGATGACGGCGTGTCAACCTGTATAAATGACAACCATTTCATTATGACAACCACAACGGGCGGTGCTGCAAGTGTTTACTCCGCATTAGAAATGTGGCTGCAGACTGAATGGAGTGATTTGGATGTTCACCTCAATAGTGTTACTGACCAGTATTCAACCGTTGCTGTGGTAGGACCTAATGCACGTAAGTTGATGAAATTGCTTTGTCAAGATGTTGACTTTGAGCGCGAAAATTTCAAATTTATGCAGTGGCGTCAGGGTACAGTTTGTGGAGTTGACGCTCGAATTATGCGAATCAGCTTCTCTGGTGAGCTTGCTTATGAGATTAATGTTGAAGCAAATTATGGACGATATATTTGGGATCAGGTTGCTATTGCTGGTGAGAAATGGAATATAACCCCATATGGCACAGAATCAATGCACGTGCTGCGGGCAGAAAAAGGTTTCATTATTGTTGGTCAAGACACTGACGGCTCGATGACACCGATGGATGTTAATATGAGTTGGATTCTTGCCAAAGATAAGCCTTTTTCATATGTGGGTCGTCGCTCTTTTAGTATTTCTGCTCTGTGCGCTGAAGACCGTTTACAACTAGTAGGTTTGTTGACAAAAGATTCATCTACTGTGATTCCTGAGGGCGCACATGTTATTGATAATAAGGGCAAATCTATCGGTTATGTTACCTCCAGTTATTTCAGTCCTATACTTGACAGGTCTATTGCCATGGCGCAAATTCAAGGGGGCTTAGCAAAAATGGATAAAACAGTACTGGTTAAAATAGTTCAAAAAAAGCAAGGGTTGAAAGAAATTCCTTGCGAAATATCTAGCAGTGTTTTTTATGACATTGAAGGTGAAAAGGTAGATGGTAATGACTAGTTCAAAAGAAAATTTAATGCCAAATTTTGCATCAACTTTTCAGCCACTCATTGATCAAGAAGGCTATTTAGTCAATCAAGACGATCTTTCTTGTCGTGAAGTTTTTGGGAAAGCTTTAGCTATTTTACGAACATCTAAAGATCATGAAAAAAGCAAAAAAGATGCTAAAGAAATATGGGATGTGGCATTGCCAGAAGAACTTTCTATGACGACGAATAGTGGTGGCGTTCAGTGTCTTTGGATTAGTCCTGATGAGTTTTGGTTGTTGCATAGTCAACAACAAAAGGCCGACATATGGAATAAAATTGAATCACTTCCTATTGAGATGTCGATGGTAGATAATTCTGCAGCATATGGTGTTCTTGAATTTATTGGGGGAAAGGTCAATAAACTGTTGTCGAGATGGATGAGTTATGATTTAAATGGCTCACTTAATTCTGGAAAAGTTGTATCAACTACTTTGGGGCAAGCACCTGTGATTGTTTTTCGGACTTCAAAAGGTAAACTTATGATGATGGTTAGGCATTCATTCTCTCATTATGTGGCAGGTTTATTAAAGGATAGTGCAAAGAGAGTATAGAAATTGAACTAATGATTAAAAAGAGACTGGAAAATGGATAAAGTTAACTTTACTAGGATGGAGAATGGTACTGCAGAAGAGTATGCATTTCTTGACCAGCTAGAAGAGCAGTTCAAGGTTGACCTTCCAAAGCGATTGATAGAAAGACTTATGTCTCTAAATTCCACCCTATCAGGTTATCAAATTAGTCGTTTGGAACATAGCCTACAAGGTGCCACTAGAGCATTCCGTGCAGGTGAAGATTTGGAAATGGTGATGGCTGTATTGTTTCATGACATTGGCGATGAGTTGGCTCCATATTCTCATTCAGAAATGGCAGCAGCATTGCTGAGACCTTTTGTTTCTGAGAAGACTTACTGGATTGTTAAACATCACGGAGTCTTTCAGATGTATTATTACGTCCATCATTCCGGTGGAGATAGGAACGTTCGTGAATTATTTAGTGACAGTCCTTGGTATCAAGATGCTATAAATTTCTGTCATGAATATGATCAAAATTGCTTTGATCCAGATTATGATTCGGAATCGCTAGACTTTTTTATTCCTATGATTAATAATTTTTTTTCCAAACCAAAAGCTGACGACCCTGAAGAAGTTGCGAGGTATGGAAAAAGAACTTGAGGCAAATGTAAAATGAAAATTCAACAACTTTCAGCTCGTCAAATCTACTTAATAATTTTTTTAGCTGTAGGAGGTCTTATTGGATATGCAGCTTATAGCATCAAAATCCTTGGATTAGAGCCTTGTCCTTTATGTATCACTCAACAATTCTTTTATAGTATTGTCGGTATTACAGCATTTATTGCCTTCAATCACAATCCTGTAGCAATAATTAGCCGTTTTTATGCTGCAATTATATTTTTAGCTTCAGCTGCAGGAATATGGGTAGCTGGTCGTCAAGTTTGGTTACAAAGTTTGCCTGAAGATGAAGTTCCCTTATGTGGACCACCACTGGAGTATATTTTAGAAGTGTTCCCATTCGGGGATTTACTGAACGCACTATTCATAGGGGATGGTAATTGTGCAGAAATACCTTGGCAGTTTTTAGGCTTCAGTATGGCTGGTTGGTCTTTTATTTGGTTTACTTTGTTTTTAGTTTTAAGTATATTAATAGTTTTGAAATCAAAATCTAGTAATAGTTAATATTAGGTATTGATGAAATAAAATAGGGAAAAGTTGGCAGATTTTAAAAATACAATTGAGAAAATTCTTAAATCTGTTGATGTTGAAATCAATGGCTCAAGACCTTGGGATCTGCAAGTTCACGACGAACGTTTTTATTCACGTGTTTTAAGCGGCGGCACCTTAGCATTTGGTGAGAGCTATATGGATGGATGGTGGGACTGCAAGGCATTAGACCAATTGAGTGAAAAACTTTTAAGTGGTCATCTAGACAAGCAAGTTAGAGCTTCCAGTCCATCTTTTTTTCTAGTTTTAATAAGAGCTTGGCTTTTGAACCCTCAAAGTAAAAAAAGAGCTTATATAGTAGGAGAAAAACATTACGATGTCGGTAATGACTTGTTTTCATTAATGCTTGATGAAAGAATGAACTACTCTTGTGGTTATTGGAGGAATGCTGAAAACTTGGATCAGGCACAAATCAATAAGCTAGATTTAATATGCAGGAAGTTGCATTTAAGACCTGGCATGAATGTACTTGAGATAGGTTGTGGTTGGGGCGGTTTCGCTAAATATGCTGCTGAAAATTATGGTGTTAGTGTTCATGGTGTGACAATTTCAGAACAGCAGGCCATATTTGCACAAGACTCCTGTGAAGGTTTGAATGTTAGCATTGAGTTAAAGGATTATCGAGAACTAAACAGTCAATATGATTGTATCGTTTCAGTTGGTATGTTTGAACATGTAGGTTATAAAAATTATAAAAAATACATGGAGGTTGTTCATCGATGTTTAAAGGAGGATGGGCTATTTTTACTTCACACAATTGGTCGAAACAACTCGCGTCATGCAACTGATCCTTGGATTAATAAGTATATTTTTCCTAACGGTATGACACCTTCAGTTCAACAAATTGGTACTGCTTCAGAAGGTCTCTTTGTGGTTGAAGATTGGCACAATTTTGGACAGGATTATGATGCAACCTTGATGTCTTGGAATAAAAACTTTCAAAATAATTTTGATAAATTAAAAGATTTGTATGATGATCGATTTAAGCGTATGTGGGAGTACTATTTGTTAATGTGTGCTGGCACTTTTCGGTCTAGGCGAAACCAATTATGGCAATTGGTAATGTCGAAGGGTGGACTTAAGGGAGGATACACCTACAAAAACAACCCTAGGTTTGATTAACCAATGAAAGATACAGAAACTTAACATGCCAGTCAGTTCTGAGTTCTTTATCACAAAAAAATATGAGACTTAAACTTGTTAGTTTTAAGGCCTGCCCTTTCGTACAAAGAGTTGCCATTACGCTTCAATATAAGGGTATCGATTATGATATCGAATATATTGATTTAGCTAACCCACCTGAATGGTTTATAGCTATATCGCCCCTAAAAAAAGTTCCACTCTTAATCGTTGATGGTACGGTAATTTTTGAATCGGCTGTTATCAATGAATATATTGATGAAGCATACCCACCAACGTTTCATCCACAAGATTTACTTATGAAAGCGATCAATAGAAGTTGGATTGAGTTCTGTAACAATATCAGCTTGTACACTTTTCAGCTAACCATAAAAGAGAAAAAAAATGACTTTGAGGATACACTTGAAGCATTGCTGAACGATTTTGATCTGGTTGAAGATTATTTAAAAGCTAAACCATTTTTCAACGGAGAGCAGTTTTCTTTAGTGGACTCGAGTTATGCACCTGTGTTCCAAAGGTTGGAGTTTTTAGCACAAATTTATAAACCTATTATTGATCCAGAAAGGCATCCAAAACTAACACAGTGGAAAGATAACTTATTGTCATTAAAAGCAGTGAAACGCTCAACTGTAGCTGAAATTCAGAACTTATACTATCAACTTTTGTGGACAAGACAGGGATATATTTCACAATTTTTGAGTGAAAGAGAATATGGTAAGAGGTCAACAAAAAGTCTCTACTAGGTAAATTATTTTGTTAATAATTTCCTTGTTTTATAAGACATTAAGAAAATAAACCATTCAACATTGCCACTGCATCACAACCCGCTGAAAAAGCCAATTTTTTATTTTCAAAAGTAATACCTCCTATGCCGACAATTGGTAACTTGATTTTTTCTTTCGCACTTTTAATGACTGATAAAGGGCAGTGGCTTGCAGTGGGTTTGCTTATCGAGTTGAAAAGTGCGCCAAAAGCGACATAGTTAGCACCCATTGCTTCAGCCTCACGGGCAAGTTGTAATTGATTGTAGCAAGATACACCAATGATTGCTTTTTCACCCAGTTGTTCTCGAACAGTTTTAATAGAAGTATCGTTTT
>ENA-ORXI01002924-ORXI01002924.1-sediment-metagenome-genome-assembly--contig:-NODE-2924-length-11904-cov-6.068826_pt1 | contig 11904 bp, 9 predicted proteins | sample MGYA00237861_ERZ511468 | MGnify/ENA primary metagenome ERZ511468 (study PRJEB26299, sample SAMN06266213) | sediment metagenome | isolation source: Hudson Canyon methane seep mesocosm | place: USA:Hudson... | reverse complement strand
ATCTAATTCCTGATTGTAACCGGTAGCAATAACACCGCCATCACGAATTAAAACAGGTGGGTTATCAATAATTGCACGTTGTAATAAAGACAGTAATTCGGGTTGTTCAGCAATTTGTTGTTGCAGTGATTCAATATGTGGATTGCCCGACTCTGTTAAATGCTGTTGAAGCTCAGGTAAAACAGCCAGGGTACTGCGTAATACGATCAGATCGCGTGGACGTGCCGATTTTAATGCAATGCGGGCACTAATCCGTTCAATATCGCCAACTTGACGTAAGCTGGTTTGTACGGTTTGATAAAGTTGATTGTCTAGGAAGCTGCTAATGCAGGTATAACGCGCATTTAAAATAATATGAGAACGTAAAGGGCGGTTAAGCCAGCGGCGCAAGCAGCGGCTACCCATAGCGGTGGATGTTTTATCCAACACACCAAATAAAGTGTATTGCAATTGTCCGCTGGGATGGCTATCTAATTCCAGGTTCTTGCGGCTGGAAGCATCTAAAGCGATACTGTCATCGCAATGTTCAATGGAAATGCCTTGTATATGAGGCAGGGCGCTTTGCTGTGTGTCTTTCACATATTGTAGCAAGCAACCCGCGGCACAAATGGCAATAGCTAAATGTTCACAACCAAAACCACTCAGGTCATGGATATTAAATTGTTTTAAAATTAATTGAACGGCACTTTCTTGTTCAAAATGCCAAGGCGGTCTTTTGCATAGGCCGGTACGTTCTTTAAATGCGTTGGGTAAAGGTAAATCTTCACTAAATAATAATTCAGCTGGGTTAAGCCTTTCTATCTCACTAAGGAGTTGTTCTTCTGAATCAACCTCTTGTAAAACAAAACGACCACTGGTTAAATCTAAACAGGCAATACCAAAAGACTGAGTAGCAGAACAAATAGCTACGAGAAAATTATCTTTCCGGTCTTCCAGCAGGGCTTCATCGGTTACCGTTCCTGGGGTAACGGTACGAATCACTTTACGCTCAACAGGTCCTTTGCTAGTCGCAGGATCGCCCACTTGTTCGCAAAAAACAACCGATTCCCCGCGTTTAATTAATCGGGCAACATAGGGTTCAGCTGAATGGTAGGGGAAACCCGCCATTGGAATGGGCTTGCCAGCGGACTGGCCGCGACTGGTTAAAGTGATGTCCAATAATTCAGCTGCCTTTTTAGCATCGTCAAAAAACAGCTCGTAAAAATCCCCCATTCTATAAAATACTAAGGTATTTGGGTGTTGTGATTTGATGCGTAGGTATTGCTGCATCATCGGTGTGTGTTGGTTGGCATTTTTTTGTTTGCTAGGCATGCTATTATTCTACCAAAGAAATGGCTTAATAAATGATGGATAAAGAAGTAATTGAACTTGCACAGCAGTTAGGTGAAGTACTAAAACAAAAAGGTATTAAGATCGTTACTGCTGAATCTTGTACGGGTGGTGGTATTGCTCAGGCTATTACGGAGATTCCTGGAAGTTCTGCTTGGTTTGATAGAGGATTTGTCACGTATAGCAATCAAGCAAAGGTTGAAATGTTACAAGTTAAACAGTCGAGTCTAGAACAGTTTGGCGCTGTCAGTGAAGAGGTCGCAATAGAGATGGCTGAAGGCGCTTTGCTGAATAGTAACGCGAGTTTAGCTGTTTCAGTTACGGGTATTGCTGGCCCAAGTGGAGGTACCAAGCTGAAACACGTGGGAACCGTTTATCTTGCTTGGCAGACGGTAGGTGATAAAGCAAATTGTATCAAACAGGTTTTTTCTGGCGATAGAGAGCGCGTTCGATTACAAACAGTACGATGTGCAATTAAATATTGTTTGGATACAAGCACAGCCATTGAAAACTCAACTACACTGTATCAAAAAAGTGAAAACTATCTAAAGGATTTGCTAAAGCAACAGTTACCTAAAAATAGCCAATATTTTCTTTTTGGTTCTCGAGCCAGAGGAGATAACGGTAAAATGGCAGATATAGATATTGGAATTATTGCTGAATCAACATTATCACTAAAAACAATAAGCGAAATAAAAGAGCTTATTGAAGAATCCTTTGTTCCTTATAATGTCGATCTGGTTGATTTTACTATTGCCACTGAATCATTTAAACAACAAGCCTTAAGGAAAGTTGTTCCATGGAATTGAAATTAGATGTCTATAAACAAACACTTGATTCTTTTAGTTACTTGGCAAACACGGACTTTTCGGCTTTACAATCTATTTTAGACCCTCGATTGATTGATGGGCTTGAAAATGGTTTGATTCAAAAATTTGAGATTATTACTGAGCAGAGTTGGAAGTTAGCAAAGACTTTTTTATATCAGCAAGATGGGGTGGACTCAAAAACACCCAAGCAAAGCATAAAAAACTTTTTTAATGCCGGTTATCTTGAGGAAGAGAGTTACTTACTATGGATGCAAGCACTTGAGGATAGAAATGTCTTGGGTCATCGCTATGATGAAGAAGCTTATCAAAATGCACTAGGTAGAATGAAGCGTTACTCAGTTTTTTATTTGAGATTGTTTAACATGGTTTTTGCAAGTGCTCAGTCCCCCTCTTTGGAAAAGAGGGGTTAGGGGAGATTTTATTAAAAAACCACCTCAATCTCTATTTTTCAAAAGGGGGACAGTTATCAGCCTTTTGCTTAAAAAATAAACTTTAAAAAGAAATATTATCATCATGGAAATAAATGGTACAGATGAAGTCTTGCAACGTATTAGAAGTAGGCAAGCACACATAGCTATTATTGGTTTAGGATATGTTGGCTTACCACTTGCACTACGGTTTTCAGAGGCAGGATTCAATGTTTTAGGGATAGATGTTGATGATAAAAAGGTTGATGCAATTGATAATGGCATTAGCTATATTAAGCATTTAGGTAGTGATGCCGTTAGAAAAGCTAAAGAACAAGGGTTAAAAGCGACGACTGATTTTAGTCTTGTAACTGAAATAGATGTGTTGATTATTTGTGTACCTACGCCACTTAATAAATATCGTGAGCCGGATTTGAGTTTTGTAATAAACACAGTTGATGCTTTATTACCGTATTTACACCAAGGACAAATGCTTTCTCTGGAAAGCACCACTTATCCAGGGACAACCGAAGAAGAACTTAAACCAAGGATAGAGTCAACGGGCTTGGTTGTTGGAGAAGATGTATATCTTGTATATTCTCCAGAACGTGAAGACCCAGGAAACCCAAACTTTAGCACACAAACCATTCCAAAAATTGTCGGAGGACATACAAAGAACTGCTTGGAAGTTGGGGTTGCTTTGTATAAGCAGGTTATTGATGAAGTTGTTCCTCTAAGTTCGACAAAAGCGGCTGAAATGACAAAGTTGCTTGAAAATATTCACCGTGCAGTAAATATTGGTCTTGTTAATGAAATGAAGATCATAGCGGATAAAATGGATGTGGATATTTACGAAGTTATTAGAGCTGCAGCCACTAAACCCTTTGGCTTTGTTCCTTATTACCCAGGGCCAGGTTTAGGTGGGCATTGTATTCCTATTGACCCTTTTTATTTAACCTGGAAAGCACGTGAATATGGATTACATACACGTTTTATTGAATTAGCAGGAGAAATTAACAGTCATATGCCTGAGTGGGTTGTTGAAAAGATTTCAGAAGCTTTAAATGAAAGAGAAAAATCGATTAAAGGCAGCAAGATACTTGTATTAGGCATATCTTATAAAAAAAATATAGATGATATGCGTGAATCTCCAGCAGTTGAGTTAATGGATATCCTGCAAAGGAAAGGAGCTGTTACCTCATACTCAGATCCTTGGGTACCAGTTTTCCCCAAGATGCGTGAATATAATTTTAACCTGTCTAGTGTAGAGCTTTCCTCTGAACAGGTTGCTTTATATGATTTAGTACTTGTGGCAACAAATCATGATGATTTTGATTACGCAATGATTAAAGCGCAGGCAAAGTTGATTGTTGATACTCGAGGTGTTTATCTTGAGGGTGCTGATAACGTGATTAGAGCTTAATTCAAGTATGAAAAAAAATATTTTCTGAGCATCGTGGGCGTAATCCACTTTAGAAAAATCGAAAAAACCTTCGCGGATATAATCTAAATGGAAAGTTTATTGGTACAAATCCCGCAAGGTGAAGGGCAGAAAATAGAATTCAAAACCTCATTTCAAAAAGAGGCCATAGAAACAGTGGTTGCTTTTGCTAATGCCAAGGGCGGAAAAGTATTTATTGGCGTGACGGATAGTGGTGAAATAACAGGCGTTGAACTCAATAAAGAAAGCCTGCAAAACTGGATTAACCAAATCAAGCAAAGCACATCCCCATCAGTTATTCCTGACATTAGCGTTGAAGAGATTAAAGGCAAACAAATAGTTATCATTGAGGTAAAAGAATACCCCATAAAACCCATTAGCTGTAAAAATAGATATTTATTACGTCGCGCTAATGCTAACCATATGATGAGCATAGAAGAAATAGCGAATGAATACCTAAAAACTAAAAATAGCAGTTGGGATTATTATGCAGACACAATGCATAATTTTAACGACATCAGCCTTGAAAAAGTAGAGCGGTTTATTCAAAAAATAGAGATAAGTCGAGGAAAAACCTTTGATGAGCCGCCTATGCAGGTTCTGCAAAAGTACGGTTTAGTGAGAGACGGCCAAATCACCTTTGGTGCGTACTTACTTTTTGTACAAGATTTTTGTCTTATCAGTGGTGTTCAGGTGGGACGCTTTAAAACATCGACCGATATAATTGATAGCTTGTCACTGAATGTAGACTTATTCACTGAGATTGATGAATTACTGATTTTTATTAGAAAGCACTTTATGGTCGAATATATTATTACCGGCAACCCTCAAAGAGAAGAGCGGTATGACTATCCTTTAGAGGCCATACGCGAGATTGTACTCAACATGGTAGTGCATAGAGATTATCGAGATAGTAGTGACTCGGTTATCAAAATATTTGACGACCGCATTGAGTTTTTTAACCCAGGTGATCTTTACGATGATTTAACCATTGAACAGCTAATGTCTAATTGTTACCAGTCTAAAACACGCAACAAACTGATTGCATTAATGTTTAAAGAATGTGGTTTGATAGAAAAATATGGCTCAGGGATTGAACGAATTAAAAATTTGTTTAAAGCACATGGACTAAAAGAACCTAAATTTGAGGAACAGCAAAAAGGCTTTAAAGTAACCGTTTATAAAGAAACTACCCAAGAAAAAATAAATGAGGGAATAAATGTTTTATACGACTTTATAAAGCACAACCCCGCCCAAAGAGTCTCTCAAATACAGAAAAATCTCAATACGCCAGCCAAAACCCTAGAAAGATGGATAAAGCAGTTGAGAGATCAAGAAAAAATTGAATATCGGGGAAGTAAAAAAACAGGGGGTTATTATGTCAAATAAATCATCATATTTAAGAAGCCTTTTCAATTTAAAGGATAGCGTCCCCTTTTCCCTGGGTAAGGATTAATTAAAAATGACCGAATCTAACCGAATAGAATACAAGCAAATCTTAACTGAGCAGTTAGAAAAGGAAGTTATCGCCTTTTTAAACTCAGTAACAGGAGGCGCTATCTATCTGGGAGTGAATGACCAAGGCAAAGCAATAGGGCTTGAGAATAGTGATGCAATACAGCTAAAAATAAAAGACCGATTAAAAAATAATATTGCCCCCAGTTGCCTAGGACTGTTTGATATTGTATTAGAGCAGCAAGATAATAAGCCGATTATTAAAATCCTAATCGCCAGTGGCAATGAAACGCCCTATTACCTAAAAAAGCGAGGCATGTCATCCGCCGGGTGTTTTATCAGAATTGGCTCGGCATCAGAGCCTATGCCAACCCTGATGATAGAAGACCTTTTTGCCAGAAGAACGCGCAACTCTATTAGCAAAATAACCTCCAACAGGCAAGATTTAAGCTTTGAACAACTAAAAATATACTACCAAACCAAAGGGCTAAACCTTAATGATAAATTTGCCGCAAACCTAGAGTTACTCACAAGCAAAGGGCAATTTAATTACGTTGCCTATCTCATGGCAGATAGTAACGGTGCATCCATTAAAGTGGCCAAGTACGCAGGGTTAGACCGTATCGACTTAATAGAAAATAATGAATACGGATATTGCTCGCTAATAAAAGCCAGTAAACAAGTGCTAGAAAAGCTAGCGCTAGAAAATAAAACAGCCGCACTTATCACATCGAAAGAGCGCGTAGAACAAAAACTATGGGATCCCATCGCATTACGAGAAGCCGTAATCAATGCAATTGTGCATAATGATTACACCCAGGAATTAACCCCAAGCTTTGAAATTTTTGCAGACAGGCTAGAGATAACATCAGCTGGCGGGCAGCTTGCTGGAATAAATAAAAAAGAATTTTTCAAAGGCTACTCCACCCCAGTGAATAGAGAAATAATGCGTATCTACAAAGATTTAGATATGGTTGAGCAATTGGGATCAGGATTACCCAGGATTTTAGCCAGCTACCCACAACGAAGCTTTGACTTTAGCAAACATTTTTTAAGAGTCACCTTTCAATCACAGATTGAAAACATAGGTGGCTCAATAAGTGGCTCAATAAGTGGCTCAATAAGTGGCTCAATCACCCTCACACCTCGCCAGCAAGCGATAATCAACATAATAAAACAAGATAATAAAACAAGTTATCGGGCCATGGCGCAGCAGTTAGGCATTAACGAATCAGCCATTAAAAAACACCTAAACACCCTAAAGCAACAAAACATAATAGAAAGAATAGGTGGTACGCGTGGCTATTGGGATATTAAACATTAAGTTATGACGATAGCATCTACATTTAATAATTTAAAAAACCTCATGGCTGTTTGGCGAAAAAATCCTGCGCATGATTGTCGGGTTATTCGTCGGTATATGGGTGGCGCGTTACCGAACCCGTAGGATGTGGTGAGGTACGAACCGCATCAATCGCGAAAGCAGGGGCAGCTCACGAACGGTGTTCACCACATCCTACGGGCTGATGCCTTAATTGTAACAATATATTGTATTTTAATGAGGATGATTAATTGATTAACGTAACAAAAACATATCTACCCGATAAAGAAAAATACAAACAATATGTAGATAAAATTTATGAAAATGGCTGGGTTACCAATAATGGTCCATTAGTTAAAGAACTGGAAAGCAGGTTAGCCGACTTTTTGTGCGTAAAAAATATAGTTCTGGTTGCCAATGGTACTGTGGCCCTTGAAATAGCATACCGAACGCTATCAATTAAAGACTATGTGATAACAACACCCTTTAGCTTTGTTGCCACCACAAGTTCATTAGTCACCAACGGGTTGAAGCCGGTCTTTGCAGATATCAACCCCAATACACTTACTATTGATCCTCAAAATATAAAAAAGGCAATCACCCAAAATACCAGTGCGATAGTCCCCGTTCATGTTTTTGGCAATGGCTGTGACGTTGAAGAAATTGCCCAAATAGCAAAAGATAATAATCTTAAAGTGATTTATGATGCGGCACATGCCTTTGGTGTGGAATATAAAGGACAAAGCATTCTAAACTATGGCGACATCTCCACGCTTAGCTTTCATGCCACTAAGCTTTTTCATACTATTGAAGGTGGCGCGCTTATTATCAATGATGATGGCTTGGTGGAAAAGGCCAGATACCTTATTAACTTTGGGATTGAAAATCAGGAGTCCATACCTGAGCTTGGTACTAACGCTAAAATGAATGAATTTGAAGCCGCCATGGGCTTAGCATTGCTAGATGATATGGCGATGATAAGTCATAAAAGAAAGGCAATTTATGAAAAATACCAGCAAGAGTTAGCTGGAATAACGACATTTCAACAACAAAATAATGACACAACACAGAATTTTAGTTATTTCCCCATTATTTTAAAAGATAAAGAACAGACAGAATTAATCCAAAAAACACTCAACGAGAAGAATATATTTCCGAGGAGATATTTTTACCCATCATTGGATACGTTGAATTATATTGAACCAAAGCAATATATGTCTATTTCAAGAGAGTTATCAGAACGAATATTGTGTTTACCTATTTATCCTGAGCTAACAGATCATGAACAATTAATGATCATACAAATCATTAAGGATTATTTATGAAATTAGCCGTTATGCAACCTTATTTTTTCCCCTATATTGGCTATTGGCAACTTATTTCAGCAGTCGATACTTTTGTTATTTATGATGATGTTAATTTTATCAAGCAGGGGTGGATCAATAGAAATAATATTATTGGGAATGATTCTGATCAGCTTATTAGCTTGCAATTAATTGGAGCCAGTTCATTTAAGTTAATTAATAGTGTAATGGTTGGGAATAAGTCCCCCAAAATACTAAAAACAATTGAGCAGACCTATAAAAAATCCCCTTATTTTGAAGAGGTATTTCCGTTGATACAGGAAGTATTGCAAAATAAAGAAGAGAACTTAGCTCAATTGCTGATTTTATCTATAAAAAGAATATGTGCTTATCTCGACATACAAACAAATATATTACTATCTAGTGAACTCAAAAAAAATAATGATTTAAAGGGACAGTCTAAAATTCTAAATATATGCGAATTATTGAATGCAAAGCAATATATTAACGCAATTGGGGGGCAGGAACTCTATCAAAAGGAAGCTTTTTCTCAGCAAAATATTGAACTTCGCTTTATAAAAAATAAATCTATAGCTTATCAACAGTTCCAATCACCATTTAGGCCTAATTTATCAATCATTGATGTGTTGATGTTTAATGATAAAGAACAAGTTAAGCACTATTTAACAGAATTTGAATTGATATGAAAAAGGTGGCAGAAAAAAGGGTGGAAGGTTTCCAACGAAACCAATCTCTTGAAGGTTTATTGACAGAAGTTAATAGTGATTTATGGCAAGTAGAGCAGAAGTTTTTGTCATCGAGACAACCTGATTTCCCAGTCATATTTATTGTGGGGCCGCTAAGATCAGGTTCAACATTAATGATGCAGTGGTTAGCTAATACGGGCTTATTTTCATACCCGACTAATTTACTCTCACGATTTTATCAAGCACCTATTATGGGCGCAAAATTGCAGTTATTATTGGCGGATGAACGTTATAATTTTCGTGATGAATTAAAAGACTTTAATAGTGATGTGGGTTTTTCTTCTGAGAACGGCAAAACCAAAGGCGCATTAGCCCCCAATGAATTTTGGTATTTCTGGCGACGATTTTTACCTTTTACAGAGTTAGATTATCTGCCAACAGATCAGTTGTTAAAAGAGTCTGATACTAAAACGATGGTTTCTGAGTTTGCAGGCATGATGGATGTCTTCCAAAAACCGATGGCATTAAAAGCTATGATCTTGAACTACAATATTGATTTTTTAGATAAATTATTTGAAAAAGCGATATTTATTCATACTAAGCGTGATCCATTAACCAATATTGCATCAGCACTCAATGCTAGAGAAAAACAGCTGGGCAGTATTGATGAATGGTATTCGTTTAAAATACCTGAGTATTATGAGTTGAAAAAACTTAATTCCTATGAGCAGGTTGCAGGGCAAATTTATCATATTAATAAAGCAGTAGAAGACGGTTTAGCTAATGTGGCTGAACATAAAAAAATGACCGTTCAATATGAATATTTTTGTGAAAACCCAAGTGCTATTTTTGATCAATTAAAAGCGAAACTTGGATTGGAAAAACAAGAGTATTGTGGTGTTAAGAAATTTAATATTTCCAGAAAAAATAAATCTGCCGAGAATTTGCTAATTCAAAAAGCTATAAATCGGTTTACAGGAGAAATTTAATGGCACAATCCACGCCAATAATTTTGTTGGGCTCTGAAAGGTCGGGTACTAATCTACTGAGAGCATTATTAAGCACCCATTCTAAAATAGCCTCCCCACCGCCTTGTGGCATATTAGATACATTGGCACAACAACAGTTTAGATACTTGTCTCCCCTACATCCTACTCATATACCTGAATTGATTGAGGATGTTATTACTCTTATTCAAACTCATATGAACCCATGGGATCTTGAGCTAAAGGTGGAAAGTGTTATTGATAAAATGGCAACGCCATCCTTTTGGGCATTATTCACTGCTATTAATGAAATCTATGCAGAACATCATGACTGCCCATTCTGGTTTTCAAAAGAACCGGGAGCTTTTAATTATATATATGATCTTAAAGTACATTTACCTAAGGTTAAGTTTATCTATATGACGCGAGATGGCCGTGATGTGGCGGCTTCAATGTTAAAAGGAAGGCTTCATGAATTTCATGTTTATGCTACCGCGAATCGATGGGCTGCGGAGCAACGACTTTGTTTAAACGCTTATTCTGCTCCATTACTTAACAGTCAGATTTTTATGGTTAGATATGAAGACTTGATTGATGATACTGAATCAGTATTGACTGATTTGATGAGTTTTATTGGTCTTGATTTTGAAGAAAAGCAGTTGAATTTTCACCAAAATGAGGCGGTTGTTAAACATGCTGGAAAGTCAGCATCTTGGAAAAACTTATCAAAACCAATCGACAAGTCAAATAAAGGTAGGTATTTAAACAACCTCTCCTCGAAGCAAATAGAAATATTTGAGAGCTTTGCATGGAATGAAATGAAAGCACTTGGATATCCGCTTGAGAATACATCTCGGAAAACTTATGGAGGCATAAGTAAAGCTACTTTTTTTATGAGCTCCTATATACGTAGAAAGAGCTCACAGTTGTTAATGAGTGAAGAATCAGCTAGAAGAAAGTCTAGAGGGGAAGCAATTGCTAAAATTCTAAATAGAACATTTGAAAACTAAAGTTGTAAGTAGTGATAATGATAATTCCAAACATAATAAAGAAAATTTCACTCCCGATAAGACGCGCTCTAAAAACACCTATAAATAAGATTTGTTTGATGTGGCTACACTATTCTGGACAAAAAAATTCAGCTGGCAGGTGTATCTAATGCCAAAGCATGGTTCACATGAGTAATCTAAAAGAACAAGGAAAAAAAGCCTTTATTTGGGATTTTTCTGGAAAAATGGCTACTCATGGGATGGGGTTTGTCGTTAGTATTTTTCTTGCTCGCTTACTAGAACCATCAGACTTTGGTCTCATTGCTATAGTAATGGTGATTATAGGGGGCGCAAGTGTTTTTACTGATATTGGGTTAGGTGGTGCACTTATTCAGCGTCGAAAAGTGAATAGTACTCATTACTCATCGGTGTTTTATTTGAATATAGTCATTGGATTGCTTCTTGCTTTTATAACTTACATCTCCGCTGCATGGATTAGTAACTTTTACAATAGTGAGCAATTACTCCCGTTGGTAGAAGTGATGTCATTTTTATTTCTTATTAATGCCTTTAGTAGTGTACAAAGCACTCGATTGCGTAAAGAGTTGAATTATGCTCTTTTAACAAAAATTAGTTTTGTTTCATCACTATTAAGTGGCATTGTTGGGGTTTTATTGGCATTTTCAGGTGCCGGAGTTTGGAGTTTAGTTGCACAGACTTTGGCAATGGCTGTTATGTATAACATCCTTATCTGGAATACTTCCAAGTGGAAACCTTCGCTAGCCTTTTCATGGAAAGCATTGAAACAACTATGGGGATTTGGTTTTCGTATGTTCTTAGCTGGGATGTTGGATGCCATTTTTACAAAATTAGATTTTTTAATCATAGGAAAATTATTTCCACCCGCAACATTAGGTTATTTTCAACGCGCCAAATCTTTAAATAATATGGTTGCTCAGTATTCATCTGAGAGTTTAATGGCAGTGTTGTTCCCTATACTTTCAAAGGTACAAAATGATTTACCAAGATTTCAAAATATTATCTTAAAGTCGTTGGGCATTATCAGCTTTATAGTATTTTTACTTTTAGGTGGTTTGTATCTTGTTTCAGAAGAGTTGATTGTATTACTTTTTTC
>ENA-ORXI01002923-ORXI01002923.1-sediment-metagenome-genome-assembly--contig:-NODE-2923-length-11914-cov-3.537552_pt1 | contig 11914 bp, 8 predicted proteins | sample MGYA00237861_ERZ511468 | MGnify/ENA primary metagenome ERZ511468 (study PRJEB26299, sample SAMN06266213) | sediment metagenome | isolation source: Hudson Canyon methane seep mesocosm | place: USA:Hudson... | reverse complement strand
GTAATGGAGGTGCCAGTACCTAAGAGTATGCAGGTGGTATTAGCTATTGGGATGTTCCAATATTGTTTTTCGGTATCGGCTTCCGTTAAATAAAGTACTCTGCCATCTTTTTGCATCACTCTACATTTATCTAAGTAGTAAATGTTTGCGCGTTTAGAATGCAGTATGGCTTTTAAGTCCGTTAACTGTTCCATGTGCTCTTTCCTTTGATACTAAAATTAAATACGGGGATTATTTAAATTTAATTTTTCCTGAGTGGAATAAAATTCCTGATTAAATCCCTGTCTATATATCTGCGACCAACTTACTCAGCCTCTCTTCCTGCTCTGCGTGCGTATAAATCTGTGTCGTCGCAATACTGGAGTGCCCTAATAAAGCCATAATATCGATCAGCTGTACATTTTTTTCCAGTAGTGTTGTTGCGTAAGTATGCCTGAGTTTATGCGGAGTTACCTTTTTATCTATGCCCGCCTTCTCTACTTGCTTCTTTAAATAGGCTCGAACGGCATGCTGCCCTATTGGTTTGCCACCGGGCTTTTTAGCAAACAAATATTCATCTCGCGGTTTATCGGCAATTGACACAGAAAATACCCGACCAAAGGTTTCTGGCAAGGGGACTTGTCTTTCTTTATTGCCCTTCCCTTTGACATGTACGGATTTAGCTACGCTATCGACCACATGAATATCACTGACTTTTAGGCTTAGTGCTTCGCTAATTCTTAACCCTGACTTTTGAATGAGCTCAAACAGCAGCTCATAGCGCTGGCGTACTTCAATCGATGAGGTTTTAGAGCGCCCGAATATCGTTTCTGGAATATCATCATAGTTTCGCATGGCTTTCATTAGGCCAGCCTGTTCTTCAGCTTGTAACCAGATGGGCATGCGATGGGGGCGCTTGGGCTTATCAATTAAGTAAATCGGGTCGTCTTGGACTAGCTCACGTCGCTTAGCCCATTTATAGAATGTTGCTAAGCAAGATATTTTTCTAGCTATTGCATGAGCGCCTATGCCTTTTTTAGATAAATAGTTAACAAAGCGCTCTACATCCACTGGCTGACACTTACGCCAGTCGAGTTCTTCTTCGGTTAGCCAGGTAATCCAGATGTTTAAATCTGAGTTGTAATTGTAGCAAGTGGTGTCTGCATGACCTTTTGTGTATTTCAAAAACTCCAAAAAATCTTTCTGGGTCTTCTTGAATTTCAGTTCAATAGAATTCGCCATTTTTCCTCCATCGCACTCACCGAAGTCTGTTTGAAAATGGATTCGGTGTTAATTATTTACTAAAATTATTATTTTATAGATTTTTATATGGAATGGCAAAAAGTAATAATTAGATTTCATGAAAAAAGAACCCTATATGCCACCACAAAAATATCGAGGGATAGAATAGTACTTACATAAAACGTATGTTTTAGTAACTTTAGTTGAGTTGTTGGCTATTTCAAATAGTGAAAAACAACAAGGCTATCGTTTTTCTAATATATCCGGTTTAATTCTTAATGCCGCATGAATTTGTACTTGCCGATTTTCGGCTTTCTTTTGTGCTGCGTAAATGAATCATTTCTTGTTGATCGGTCGGCAAGGTGACCGTGCTTTTATAGAGTGCTAAGTGATGATTATAGGGAGAAGAGTAAATTTTGAACTCAGAAACTTGAGTGATAGAATCGGGATTCACTTTTATGCGATCACAAAAATACATGACTCAGCCCAGCCCTCCTAAGAAAATCACCCTGATCAGGCTGTCTGCGATTGGTGATGTGTTGATGCTATTGCCTGCGGTGCGCTTACTTAAAAGACATTATCCAGACACGCAAATTGACTGGCTGATTGATAGGCCGATTGCGAATATTCTTGCAGAAGTGAAAGAAGTGAATGTGGTGCCGGTTGATAAGCCTAAGTCTTTACGTGCTTACTGGCAATTTAAACGGAGCTGGGAACATCAAAATGTCGGGCAGTTGATTAGTTTTCAAACCAGTTTCGTGAGTAATATGGTGATGATGCTTTTGCCTGCGGAACATAAAACCGGCTTTGGTTTTCCTTATTCGCGTGAAGGGCATCACTTGTTTACCAATACTGCGCATAATTTACCTGAGCATTTGCATCAAGTTGAAATTTTCTTTGAACTGGCGAAAAAGTTTGCGGGTATTAAAGAGGGTTTGACAATAACAGCGGAAGATTTATCGCTGCCTATTAGTGCTAACGATACCGCTTGGGCGAGTCAGCAATTACAAACTAATAGCCAATGGGTTGCGATTAATCCATGCGCTTCCACTCAAGAAAAAACCTGGCCGATTGAGCGCTATATCACGCTTATAAATGATTTACATAAGCATTATCCTGATAAATCGATTGTCTTAACAGGTGGGCCTAGTGCGGAGGAAGTTGAATTTGGCGCTCAGATTGAACAGGACATCGAAGCCTCGTGTCTTAATTTAATTGGTAAAACCACGTTAACTCAATTAGCCGCCGTGTTTAAACAAGCTAGGCTAGTCATTTCACCTGATACTGGGCCTTTGCATCTGGCTAATGCCGTTGCCACGCCGGTGGTTGGGCTTTATGCTGTGACTCGACCTGAGTATATTGGCCCGTACCAGCAATTACAAAATTGTCTTAATGCTTATCCGCAAGCAGCGGAAAAATATATGCACAAGCCTGCCGATCAATTAGCTTGGCAAAAGAAGATTCCTAGCCTAGAGGCGATGCAGTTGATTTCTGTTGAGCAGGTTTTAAAGAAAATACAGAGCCATCCTTCGTTTTCCAGTTAACACTTTTGTTGTTTTTTACCTAGGAGCGGGAGCGGGTCACTTGCGTATAGTTAATAAAAGCGGGCAAGCTGCCGGCATTCTCAGTATTTCAAAAATAGAAAAGTGCAAATTATTTTAGCGGCAATATGAAAGATGACAATACAGGTGTTAAAACTATGAAAATATTAATTTTTGCACCATCATGGGTGGGTGATATGGTGATGGCACAAACGCTATTTAAGGTGTTGCACCAACAATATGCCCATTTAACATTAGATGTGATTTCCCCGCCTTGGCCTTACGATTTATTACAGCGCATGCCCGAAGTGAATGAGCATTATAAAATTGAGATTGAGCGTGGCAAATTAGGCTGGAAAGTGCGTCGACAACTTGCTGATAAACTCAAAAGCAATCAGTATGATTTGACGATCACTATGCCGGTAACCTGGAAATCTGCTTTAATCGGTTATTGGTGCGGCGTGCCAAAACGAACGGGGTTTTTAGGTGAAATGCGTTATGGCTTGTTAAATGATAGGCGTAGATTAGACAAAAAAAAGCTACCATATATGGTGCAGCGCTATGTATATTTAGGAGTAGAATCTGATGCCAGCATTCCAGGCTTAAGTGAAATTTCGCCGCCAAAGTTAAGTGTCGATGAAAAAAATGTTGAATTATGGCGAAAAAAATTAGCATTGAATAAAGATAAAACTTTGGTGGCTCTTATGCCCGGCGCTGAATTTGGTCCGGCAAAGCGCTGGCCGACGGAAAATTATGCTGAAATTGCTAAGGATTTAATTCAGAAAGGGTGCTCTGTTTTACTGTTAGGCTCGCCTAAAGACTTTGATACGGCAAAAGAAATAGAGCAAAAAAGCGACTGTGATTTAATTAATCTTTGTGGCAAAACGAGCTTGTTGGATGCGGTAGATTTGCTTTCTTGTGCTCATTTAGCCATTAGTAATGATTCGGGGTTAATGCATATTGCGGCGGCTGTGGGCATTCCACAAATAGCGATTTATCGTAGCTCTACACCAGAGTTTACTCCGCCATTGAATGGTAAAGCGATTGTTTTACAGGCCGAATTTCATAACTCTAAAGTAGATAGGATTAAATTAAAGTCTTTAGACGGGGTAGAGGGGTTTACCGATGTTTCTGTAGATGCTGTAAAATCAGCCATTCAGTTAGTTTTGTAAAGAATCCGAGCCATGAATACGAATAATCAGTGTTTACGCATTGCCGTTTTGATTCGCCACTATAGCAGAATTGGTGGCGCTGAGCGTTATTGTGTCGAGCTTACTGAGCGCTTAGCTGAGCAACATGAGGTGCACGTATTCTGCCAAGCAATAGAAACGGAGCAGCCAGATAATATTGAATTTCATTCTATTTCTAAATGGTTAGATAAGCCTCGCTATATTAATCAATTATTATTTTCTCGATGGACGCGGCAAGCGACAGAAGGGCAGTTTGATATTGTTCACTCTCATGACATGGGCACGCATGCTGATATTTATACTTTGCATGTGCCTTGTGTACTGAGTCGATATACAGAAAGTATGGGATTTAAAAAATTTCTACGCTATTTCAATGCGCTCATTAGCCCAAGAATGCTGGCTTATTTATGGCTGGAAAAACATCAGATATGTTCGAAAAATAAGCGACAGATTATTGTTGTTTCAGAATTTTTAGCAAGAAATATTCTGCGTAATTACCCAGAAATTGAAAATAATATTAGTATTGCTTATCCAGGTATTCAAATAAATAGCTCATTAGAAACACAATTAATAAGCCGTCATAAACAACGTGCTTTATTGGGGATTTCAGAGGATGAATTTGTTATTTTATTTGTCGCTAATGATTATAAAAGAAAAGGGTTATTAGTTATTTTAGATGCAATTAAAAAAATAAATAAAACGAGCCTGCATTTAATTATTGCGGGTAATGATGACCCTGCAAAATTTACGGAGCTAATTACTAAACTAAACCTTAGTCAGCAAGTGCATTTTATAGGTGTCTGTGAAAATATGAATAGTCTGTATCCTGCTGCTGATGTTTTAGTTCATCCTACTTTGGCTGACACTTACGCAATGGTTGTTTTAGAGGCGATGGCGCATGGTGTTCCTGTTGTGGTTAGTAATGCGCAGTATTGCGGTTTTTCTGAGCATTTAAGCGAAAATGAGGCACTGTTAATAGCTAATCCTAAAGATTCTTCAGAAATTACTGAATATATAAATACTTTGTTATCTGACGCTGAACTGCGTCATCGCTTGGCTGAGAAGGGTAGGGCTAAAGCCGCATTAATAACTTGGGATGACACCATGGAGCAAACGCTGAAGGCATATAATAAAGTGTTAGTAAGGCATTAAGCATGCCTAAAAAATTATTTGTCTTCTTGTTTTTATTGGTTTTACTGCCTGTTGTTATTTATTTTTCACTTGCGGCAAAATATAAATATAACGTAGCTCAAGATTATCAATATGCACTTAATGGCAGTTTACATACCGAAATAAAAACTCAGCTGAAACAGGGGGAGTTCTCATTTAGTAGCCCCACTAAATGGGATACGGGGTTTATTCGAGTAAGGGTTAAATCAACAGTAACGGGCTATTTTGCGGAACCTTTTATTGAAATCCTATCCGGCGAGGATGTCTCGGTATTAACCTTGGAGCGTGGTGTTGATGGTGAGCGTTATATTAATTTACCCTCAGTAAGCGCCCATACGCCTGTAAAGATCCAGCTTGTAGCGCATCACTTAAGTATTGAAGACCAGCAAGCAAGTCTCGTTTTATTTAGTAACCCTCGTGTACAGCAGCAGCCTAAAATTCTGATTATCTCGCCGCATCCGGATGATGCTGAAATTGCTGCCTTTGGTTTATATAGCCAGCATAATACCTTAATCGTAACGGTCACTGCGGGTGAAGCTGGCCCTCATCGCTACGATGATATTTATCCTGATGTACAGCACCAGCACCAGATCAAAGGTAAATTGCGGGTATGGGATAGTATTACCGTGCCGATGTTGGGCGGAGTGTTACCTGAGCGAGCTATTAATCTGGGCTATTTTGATAATACTTTGCCGCAAATGTATGCGCAGCCAAACAGCCCCGTTCATTCTCGTCATTCGGGGAGCAGCGATGTTAATGATTTTCGCCTGCAAAATTTATCAAAGCTGACGCCATTGACAAACGGAGCTGCCAGTTGGACTGCGCTTGTTAACGACTTAAAGCAAATCATTCAGAATTTTAATCCTGATATTATTGTTACGCCTTATCCTGTTTTAGACTGGCATTTGGATCATAAGTTTTCCACCTATGCGGTGCTTGATGCGCTGCAGCAACTCAATTTACAACAAGGTCAGTTGTTCCTTTATACCAATCATTTGAGCTTCAATAATTATTTTCCTTATGGCGCTCAAGGTGAGCTAGCACCTATTCCACCAGATTTTACTCAATCTCTTTATTTTGACAGCTTGTATTCTTTTATTCTCGTTGACCCGAAAGCAAAGATTTTTGCGCTGGATGCGATGCATGATTTACGTCCTGATACGACTTGGCTAAAACCTTCTGGGGCTTTTAAGTTATGGGCTAAAGCGGTGAGTAATAAATTTTTGTTAAGAGATCAAAGCTATTTCAGGAGAGCGGTGCGTGCGAATGAGCTATTTTTTGTGGTCAATTTTTCCAGTTTATATGAGGAAAAGGTCATAAGGAGCTTAAAGGGGGCAGAAGAGTAAAAACACTCACTAAATTCCCGTAAAATAGACTTTATCGTTTTTGTTATTTTTGCTTTAACACTTCAATATTAAGCAGTCTTACTCTGTTATTGAGTAAGGCTCTGTTAGGACATTTTCATGCTGTTTAATTCATATGTTTTTATTTTTATATTTTTGCCAATAGTGCTTTTTGGTTTTTATGCTATTGGAGCAAGAAGTCATCATCGAGCGGCAATTGCTTGGTTAGTTGCGGCATCATTATTTTTCTATGGGTGGTGGAACCCTGCGTATCTGAGTATTATTCTTATTTCTATGCTGTTTAATTATGCCGTGGGCGCGGTATTATCAGGGAGGGATAAATCTAAATTATTACTTATATTAAGTGTTGCAGCCAATTTGGGCGTTTTAGCCTATTATAAATATTTTAATTTCTTTATTGAAAATATAAATAACTTAGGCGGTACAGATTTTAATTTTGAAAAAATAGTTTTACCCTTAGCGATTTCCTTTTTTACCTTTCAACAAGTGGCTTATTTAATAGATGCTTATCGTGGAGAAACTCGGGAATATAATTTTTTAAGTTATTGTTTATTTGTTACCTTCTTTCCGCAATTAATTGCGGGGCCTATTGTGCATCATCGTGAAATGTTGCCACAATTTGCAAAAGAAACATTATATAAAATTAATTATCGACATTTAGTTATTGGGATAAGTATTTTTACCTTAGGATTTTTTAAGAAATCGGTATTGGCTGATGGTACCAGTGAGTATGTTAATTTAACGTTTAGCTTAGCTGAAACTAGCACGCCTATTACTTTCTTTGCTGCTTGGGCTGGCTCATTATGTTATGCCTTTCAGTTATATTTTGATTTCTCAGGCTATTCTGATATGGCAATTGGCTTGGCACGCATGTTTGGTATTGTGTTGCCGATGAATTTTAATTCTCCTTATAAGTCTCAAAATATTACCTTATTTTGGAGGCGTTGGCATATGACATTATCACGATTTTTACGTGACTATTTATATATTCCTTTAGGGGGGAATCGTAAAGGTAAAACACGCCAATTAATTAATCTTATGCTCACGATGGTGTTAGGCGGTTTCTGGCATGGCGCGGGCTGGAATTTTGCGCTATGGGGTTTTTTGCATGGCGCTTTTTTAATTATGCATAATAGTTGGATGAAATTAAGCCAAAAATTTGGCGTTAAAATGCCGCGATTATTGGCTTGGTGGCTTACTTTTAGTGCCGTATTATTTGCTTGGGTTCCTTTTAGAGCGACGAGTTTAGAGGGAGCTTTTAATTTATGGCGTGGCATGTTGGGTATTAATGGCTGGTTTTTACCTCAGTGGATGGGGAATTATGCAGGGTATTTTAAGCAATGGGCGATGGAGCATCATATCGCTTTTGTCGGTATTTTTCATCAAGTTGGCTCGGTCAAACTCATGGATGTTCTTTGGTTTGTTATGCTATTCATTATTGCTTTTTATATGCCGAATACGCAGCAATTTATGCAAAGGTATCGCCCTGTTTTTGAATCGTCTCAACACTATAAAATACTCACATTAAAATTATGCTGGCGACCTAGTTTAGCGTGGTCAGTGATGATTGCCTTTTTGTTTGTATACGCGACCTTGTCTCTAACTCGGATCAGCGAATTCCTATATTTTCAGTTTTAATAGATCGGAATAATTAATGAATTACTCTTTTTTTCTGTATGGCAGGCGTTTTATAGTTGCTACCGTTTTTTTATTGTTAGCAGCTATTGTTTTTTGTTATTACATTGACCCTTTTTCTGTGTATGGTCGCATTTATATAAAGGATGGCGTACGCGTGAATAGTCCTGGCTTTACTGGACAGCTTAAAATGGGGAAGGCGATTGCGATTAAGCAGCATAAGCCAGAAGTCATCATTTTGGGTTCCTCACGTAGTGCTTTTGGTTTTTCTGCCCAATCAGCTGAAAAGTATTTGGCCACAACACATATCTACAACCTCTCTTATCCTGGGATTAATATTTACGAAAATTTACGTTATGTACAGCATGCCGTCGCATTAAGCCCTATCAAAAAAGTGTTTATTGGCTTGGATTTTTATCAATTTCATGGGGGAAGGCCTCCAGAAATAACCTTTAGTGAAGAGCGCTTGGCCGTTGATGTCAATAATCAGCCATCGGGCAGTGCAAGCAAAGATCTAATTTCGACTTTATTATCTGGTGATGCCGTTTTTTACAGTATTAAGGTGGCGACAGGGCTATGTAATTGGGATGATGTGTATTTACCGAATGGTTTTAAGAGCCAGGATCATCCAGGCGGCTGGTCAGGTAAATTTAGTGACAGTGAAGAAAGTTATGTCGATAGAACCTACACTATTCCAACTTTTACTTATGCGGTAGAGGGTAAGAAAAGCAGTACTTTTGATTATTTCAGAAAAATTATCCAGCTAGCGCATGAGAAGAATATAGACTTACGTTTTTTTATTTCACCCTCGCATGCAAGGCAATGGGAAGTCATTGGACAGTTGGATTTATGGGGTCAGTGGGAGTATTGGAAGCGTGAAATGTTAAATATTACCGTGCAAGAAGCTAAGAGAAATTCACAGTCGGCTTATCCTATTTATGATTTTTCAGGATACAGTCTTTATTCTACTGAGGCTGTGCCTCGTTTAGCTAGTCAAGGAATGCGCTGGTATTCTGATTCTTCTCATTACAGGCAAGCATTAGGGGATATTGTTTTGGATAAAATGGTTAATCATGTTGATGATGAGGCGTTTGGTCGCATTCTAAACCATCAAAATATTGATGAACATTTGAAATCCTTGAAAATACAGAGAGTGAAATATATTGCCGAGCATAAGCAAGATATTGCTGATATAAAATCACTGATTGATGCACGGAAAAGGTATTAATTCCTTAATGAATGGAGGCTTATTTATGGAGTCGGACAAGAGTTTTATAGTTAGCCTTCTCTCCTGGAGTTTGGGTTTAATGCCAATGTTGGTATTAACTTTACATATTGGGATTCATATTGCATCCATTATATTACTCATATTATCGCTACTCATTTTATTCAGGCAAGCTGGGGAGGCTCGTGAACTTAGCTTAATGGATAAATTTTTTGTTGTCGCATTATGTGTTCTGCCGATTGTTATTGCCTTTGATTGCTTGCTCCGTGGGGCTTCTTTTCGTTATTTAGACTATCCCTTGCGTTTTATTTTTGCCCTACCTATCTTTTTCGCGTTGCGCCGCGTAAGCGTAAATATGCGGCCTTTTATTTACGGTATCGCAATAGGTGCAATAGGGGCTGGGTGTATTGCGCTTTATCAACATCTCTATCTAGGGATAGATAGAGTTTATGGGACGGTTCATATTATCCCCTTTGGGCATATTGCTCTTCAGCTTGGCTTGTTATCTCTTGCTGCATTAATTATGTATCGAGACTTCACTATAAAGCTTATTTTAATGTGTTTAATAGCAGGAGGCTTTGGAATAATTGGTGCTGTTCTATCAGGAACTAGAGGGACATGGCTAGTAATTTTTCCTGTTTTGATTATTTGGTTTATTTATATTCAAATAAATATAAAAATGAAAAGCTTAATTATTTTCGGTGTTTTTCTTAGCCTAATATTTTTATATAACTCTAATAATTATATTCATCAGCGTATCGCGCTAGGCGCTGAAGAATCAGCTGACTATTTTCAAGAGAAGAAAAATAATACATCAGTAGGCTTGCGCCTAGAAATGTGGAAAGGCTCCTTTCTTATTTTCCAAGATAAGCCTTTGCTTGGTGTAGGTATGAGTCATTATCGTTCGGCAATGGAGGAGAAAAATAATCAAGGCGCTATTCATCTTCCCATGATATTTGGTCAAGCTCATAGTGCTTATTTACATTATTTGGCGACATTGGGAATCATAGGGTTATTTTCTTATCTATTATTATTAGGGGGAGCGGGATACTATTTTATTTTTAGTTTAAAAGCAGCCGTGTCTTCCGAAAAGCGCTTTGCGGGGGTTGCAGGTTTAGTTCTAGTTACAAGCTATATGACGTATGATTTAACAGGGTTTTCTTTTGGACATCAGCATTCTTTGATGTTTCTAGTCATTATAATGATGAGTTTTGCGGGTATTGCAAGCTCTAATCATATCGATAAGCGATAGCTATTTATTGCTTTATTTGATCTTATATTTCTGATTTAACTTATTTTCTACTCTTTTTACATGATAAAAAACAAATCAAGTTTTAACATTTATGCACGCCTACTTAAGTATGTGATGCCTTTTATTAAATTTTTTATAGTCAGTATACTCGGCTTTGTTATTGTAGCTGTTGCGCAGCCTTTATTTGCAGAGCTGGTTAAGTTAATTATTGAAACCATAGAGCATGGAAACAAAGCTGATAATAAGTTTTTACCTGTTTATATTATGGTGCTGGTTTTATTTAGAAGCGCGGGTGCTTTTTTTGGTAATTATTTTTTAGCCAAAGTTTCGGTTAGTGTTGTACACAAACTTCGACAAGAAATTTTTAATCACTACACACAACTCTCTATAGAGTATTTTGATGCGCAAAATAGTGGTCATTTAATTTCTTTGATTACTTATAACGTTGCAGAAGTAACCCGTGCGGTTACTGATTCGGTGAAAATTTTTATTAGAGAAGGTCTGACGACGGTTGGTTTATTGGGCTACCTGCTTTGGCTTAACTGGCAATTAACATTAATATTTTTCGTTGTTGCACCTTTTATTGCCATTGCAATTACAACTGTTAGTAAAAAAATAAGATCATTAAGTAAAAACGTGCAAGATTCCATGGGCGATATGACGCATATCACGTCAGAGCTAGTGATGGGAAGTCGCGTCGTTAAATGCTTTGGCGGCTCGGATTATGAAGTTAAGCGCTTTAGAAAGGTTAGTTTTTTTAATAAACAACAGTCACAAAAAGTGGCCTTAGTCGGCGCAATTCAAAATCCGATTATGCAGCTATTAGTTGCCTCTGCTTTGTCCGGTTTGCTTTTCTTAGCGCTGACTATTATGGATACAGCGAGCACGGGTGATTTCGTCGCTTATTTATTAGCAGCCTTTATGATTCCTAGGCCTATTCAGCTATTAGCCCACGCTAATAATGATATTCAAAAAGGCATAGCGGCAGCTGCCGATATTTTTAATGCATTAGATGTAGAGCCTGAAAATGATCAAGGTATCATTGAAAAGGCAGCGGGGAAGGGCGTTTTAAGTTTCGAGAATATTTCATTCAGTTATCCAAACTCTAAAAAACTAGCATTAAAAAATATTAACTTAACTATTAAGGCGGGGCAGACTGTTGCTATTGTTGGTGTCTCTGGTAGTGGGAAAACAACCTTAACGAATTTAATTCCGCGTTTTTATGATTATTCTCAGGGGCGTATTTTAGTTGATGGCATAGAAATAAACCAATATACCCTAAGTTGTTTAAGAGAGCAGATTGCTTTAGTGACGCA
>ENA-ORXI01002920-ORXI01002920.1-sediment-metagenome-genome-assembly--contig:-NODE-2920-length-11918-cov-8.501647_pt1 | contig 11918 bp, 14 predicted proteins | sample MGYA00237861_ERZ511468 | MGnify/ENA primary metagenome ERZ511468 (study PRJEB26299, sample SAMN06266213) | sediment metagenome | isolation source: Hudson Canyon methane seep mesocosm | place... | reverse complement strand
TCCGGACTTAGTTTTTCTAAAGCACCATTCATTCCATCAGTATATTTTTGATGGTGTTTTGTATGATGAATCTCCATAGTACGAGCGTCTATGTGAGGCTCCAATGCATCATATGCATAAGGCATCTCAGGAAGTGTATATTTTCCCATACAATATTTGGTAAATCATACAATTTAATGCTTTAGCAAAGAATGAAATTTCACTAGAAAAACTGTCCTCATATGCTATATCAAAAAATATTTTTTTTGACAATTTTGGTATTTACAGGTGCGATTTTAATATCAAGCCAATTACAGAGTACAGAGAATATTTCTATTTTAGTAAATGACAGCGGACCATTCATAGGAACTAGCATTCCTTACCAGAGTGGATATGATGGAAGTGGAATAATAATATCAATTATTGATACTGGAATCGACTTGAATCATCCAGATCTTGATGGACAAATAATTGGTGGGTATGATTTTGTTGATAATGATGATATGCCTGAAGATATCAACGGTCATGGTACACAGGTTGCAGGAATCATAGCGGCTAATGGAAATCTCAAAGGAATTGCACCAAATTCAAAAATTTTGATGTACAAAGTTTCAGAAGATGGAGAATCTGTGCCTTCTAATTTAATAATAAAAGCAATTGAAAAATCCATAGAAGACGGTGCTGATATTATTAACATCAGTTTGGGAATTAACCAAACAAATACAAAAATTGATCAGGCAGTAAACAAAGCAATCAAGAATAATATTTTTGTAGTGACTGCTGCCGGAAATTTTGGTCCTGAATTAAGTACAATTGGGAGTCCCGGGATAAATCCAAATGCAATTACTGTTGGTGCAACATTTAACAATGTCACAAGTAGTCTGGTCTCAACTTTTGAAATAGAGGGTAAAACCTTCAATGTTTTTCCAATGGTAGGAACTCAAGCGCTTACGGATCCCATCACATCACAAATTATTTTTGGCAAATACGGTAAGGTTGATGATCTTTTGGGGAATAATTTTGAAGGTTCGATTTTACTTATTCAGCGAGGCAGTGATATAGAAGGTGAAATAGTTTATTTTTCTGACAAGGAAAAGAATGCAGCCAATGTAGGAGCAAAGGCTATCATAGTCTATAACAATGAACCGGGTATATTTTTTGGAGAATTAATTCATGAATATGTGGATGAGGGGTATGAACCTACTATTCCTGCATTATCCGTATCCAGAGATGACGGATTGATAATTAGGGAAATCTTACAAAGTGGCACAAAAGGAACACTGGATGTTTTCTATCATCCAGATTTTGTTGCTTATTTTAGCTCCAGAGGACCAGTTTCTCCCTTTTACATTAAACCCGATCTTGTTGCACCTGGTGCGTTCATAAACACAACCGATACAAATGGAAATTATAAAATTTCGAGTGGTACAAGTTTTGCAGCACCACATGTTGCTGGTACTGCTGCGTTAATTTTACAAAAAAATCCTGAACTAACACCGCAAGAAGTTAAATCAATTCTGATGACAACTACAGATATAGTATATGATCAGTTTAATGATAGATTTCCTATAGATGTATCTGGAACTGGAAGAATAAGTGCATCGAATGCTATCAATGCTGAACTAATTATAACTCCACCAAATCTAATATTTGATTTGTCGTCCGCAAACCAAATCCAAACTAAAGATTTGGAAATTAGTGGTATTGATGATCAATCAATATCAATATCAATTAGATTTGAGGAAAACGATGCTGCTGATTTTGATTACAGTTTAGATGATAAGAATATGACCATAAATGCAAAATTAACTGAACAAAATTTGGGATACTTTGAAAGTAGGATTATTATCAATCATAATGAGATTGATTATCATATACCAGTCATGGTAAGAGTTTCTGAGGGGGCTATCACGGTTAATGAGGATGGTGGAAAATTCAATGTTGATATCTCTAGTCCATCTTCGTGGTCATACGCAAAGATCTCCGTCATAAATCAGGAAACTGGAAAGATAGTTACAGAATCAATCACACCCAGCAAAAATCTAGAGATGACTGTTTCCCAACCTGGTGAGTACTGGATTGAAGCGAAAATCAAAGATGGTGCCAAAACACTAAGTGCATACGCAACTATTCAGGTGGAAAAACTAGAACATGATGAAAAAAATCTTGCAAATGCATTGAATCTGCCTGAGAAACCAATTCTGATAATAGCTGCTATAATGATTGTAACTGCTATTGTGGGTCTATCGATAAGAAGACGTTAGAGTTTTGGACCGGCAGAACGAATTTCTTCAGATGCATCCTCAAACTTTTTGAAGTTATCTACGAACATTTGAGCCAGCTTTTTTGCCGAAAGATCATAGCTGTCTTTATCAACCCATGTGTTTCTGGGTTCTAAAACTTCTGAAGGAACACCAGGACATTCAGTTGGTACATCTAGATTGAAAAGATCATTATGGGAAAACTTTACAATATCTAATGATCCGTTTATGACTGCAGTTACCATTGCACGACTATACTCTATCTTGATTCTTTTACCAACACCATATGGTCCTCCAGACCAGCCAGTATTGATTAGGTATACCGCTGTATTATGTGTGGAAATCTTTTCGCCAAGCATCTTTGCGTACACTGAAGCAAGACGTGGCATGAATGGTGCGCCAAAACATTTGGAGAATGTAGCCTTTGGTTCTTTAATACCACGTTCAGTTCCAGCTAATTTGCTTGTATATCCTGACATAAAATGAAACATTGCTCCATTCTTGGAAAGTTTGGAGAGTGGAGGTAGAACCCCCATTGCATCTGCTGTTAAAAATATAATGACTTTAGGATTACCTCCAACACTGGGTATGACAGCTTTTGGAATGTAGTCGAGTGGATATGCTGCTCTTGTGTTTTCGGTTAAACTGCCATCATCAAAGTCTGGTTTTAGTGATTCTTTGTCTATGACTACGTTTTCTAATACAGCGCCATTTTTGATAGCATTCCAAATTTGTGGTTCAGATTTTTCCTTGAGATTAATACATTTTGCATAACAACCTCCTTCTATGTTGAAAATTCCTTTATCTGACCAACCATGTTCGTCATCACCAATCAACATCCGTTCAGGATCAGCAGATAGTGTAGTTTTACCTGTACCTGATAAACCAAAGAATAATGCTGTATCACCATCCTTGCCAATATTAGAAGAACAATGCATTGGGAAAACATCTTTTGACGGTAGAAGGAAGTTCATTACAGAGAAAACTGATTTTTTGATTTCTCCTGCATAATTTGTTGCTCCAATAAGGACAAGTTTCTTTGTTAAATTAATTAGTATGAACGCATTTGAATTGGTACCGTCAATTTCTGGTATAGCCTCAAAATCATTAATACACATTACAGTAAGTTCCGGTTCGTGAGATTCTAATTCAGCAGCTGACGGCCTTATGAAAAGCTGGTGTGCAAACAAACTTTGCCACGCATGATCAGTGATAATTCTAATAGGTAGTCTATTCTCAGGATCAGCACCTACAAAACCATCAAATACGAACAATTCCTTTCCACCAACGAATTTTTTCATTTTTTGAGATAATTTTTCAAATGTTTCTGTTGGAAGTTGTTTGTTGACTTTTCCCCAATGAACCTTATCATGTGTGAGATCATCAAAAACAATGAATCTATCATCTGGTGATCTTCCTGTGTATTTGCCCGTTTTGACTGATAACGAACTAGTTGAGGTTACCATTCCCTCATTTTTTTCAACAGAAATTTCAACTAGTTTTTCAACTGACAAGTTTCTGTAAATTTTTGATGGGTTTATACCAAATGCAGTAATTTGGGCGTTAAACTTGGCTGTTGATTCGGATTCACTCATCTATATTCAACTCCCATGCTAAAAAACCCAAACCAGTTTTATGCATTAGGATTTTCACGCAATAAAAAACACTATTATCTCTTTCTAAGATCACAAATTTTCCATTGAATTTTAGCAACCTATTTATGTAAAAATTCAAGGTTTATGGTCATGCCAATAAACAAGGAAAAATTAGAGCTTCGTGATAAAGTTGCTAAAAGTAGACCTGAATTTAAAAGACCTGAAAGCTGGCGGTATAAAAGATTAGAAACAACTTGGAGAAAGCCAAAAGGCATTGATAATCATCAGCGTAAACAAAAAAGTAGGGGCCGACCAGGTCTTGTTAAAGTGGGTTATGGTGGTCCTAAAATTGCACGTGGCTTGCATCCATCTGGTTATACAGATAACTTAGTTCATAATATTGATGATTTAGAAAAATTAAATCCAAAAATTGATGGGGTAAGAATAGGTCATAGTGTTGGAACAAAGAAAAGAAAAGAGATAGTTATCAAATCAATAGAAAAGAAATTCAAAATATTTAATGCGAGGGTGTCTGAACGTGCCAGTAAATCTTAAAGCAAAAAAGCATCTAGTCGCACGAATGTATAAGGTTGGAGTAAACAGAGTTTTGTTTGACTCTGATCATCTTGATGATATAGCTGATGCAATTACAAGAGAAAACATTCGAAGTTTATTTACGGCAAACACAATTAAAATTAAACCAATTGTTGGAACGTCAAGAGGAAGAGCAAAAGTAAAAAAAATTCAAAAAAAGAAGCGTGGTGTAAAACAGGGTTCTAAGAAGGGACGTAAGGGTGCTAGAGTGGGCAAAAAAGAAGTTTATGTAATAAAGGTAAGATCACTTCGTTACAGATTAAAAATTGCTAAGGATAGGAAAGAGATTACAAATAAGGAATTTTGGGAACTTTACAAAAAGATTGGTGGAAATACAGTTAGAAATATTGCGCATCTAAGAACATTGATTGAAGAAATAACATCAAAACAAAAAGGTCAGAAATAGAATTTTTCCTTATCAAAATCTATAATTTTCCCATCTTTAATTTTAATCCCTTCTTTAGTAAGCATTTTGAATTTCACCATCTCACCATAAGTATATCCACCAATTTTACCATCAGATCTCACCACCCTGTGACATGGTATTATTACAGGAAATGGATTATTTTTCATAATCGTGCCAATTACGCGTTGTCCATTTTTTAATCCAACTGCTTTTGCTAGATCACCATATGTTGTAACTTTTCCTTCTGGAACCTGCAAAAGTTTCGTGTAAACTTTAGTACTCAAGGTCAGAGCTTGATTACCTCTAAATCTGTTCTTTCAAGCATTTCAAGAATTTTTTGCTTATTTTTTCCCATACCATTCCAATCCAATAATGCTGTAGTAGCACCAATATTTCTTTTAATTATATGAGAAAATAAAGATTGATCTATGTGATCCAATGCATACTTTGGAATCACTGTTCCTAGGGAATACTTGCCATGAATTAATTCATTGGTAAATTTTTCAGGGTAATGTGTTCCGCCAAAACATATTGCAATCGGATAGGATTTCTGTTGTTCTTTCATTACATCAACTATAATCTGCCCAACTGAATTACACAAATTCACATCGTTCCATTCTTTTTCTGTTGTTCCAATTTCAATGAACAGTGCAGGTTTGTTTAAAGCAGTTGGTCCATGATGCGTCGCCTCAATTGTTATTTGAAATCCTGGAAACTTGCCTCTGGCATTCCAAAGATTCTGAATATATGATTTTTGAATATGTGGGTGTGGGACTGATACTTGACGGCTATAACCACCGAAATTAGCATCAGAAAAATTTCCTGTATTATGACAAGTAAGTGCCAAAACACCTGATTCCGCCGCATGTTTTGATAAAAAAATATACCCATCATAATCAAATTTTTCTTCTAACCAATCTGCAGAAATTGCCGGACTTGAAATTATTGCTAAATCAAAATCTTTTCCCTTGTAAACATGATCGTTTTTCTCCAATTCTTTTGAAATAAATTTTGCAATATTATAGCCGGCTGGGTCTTTTTGATATGCAACGAGTAATTCCATTAGATAAAAGATATATTGATACTTTATTAATTTCCAACAAATGCAGATTAATCTTCAGCGTACATTAATGAATATGAAAAATACCATCAAGCTTACCAAAAAATCTGATAAGGAAGTCTATATGCAACATCTAAGGCTTGTGTTATTTGGGATTGCAACAATAGGCGCTATTGGATTTGGAATCCAGTTCATTTTTTCAGTTTTGACATTTGGAAGATAAAATGTCAGAACCAGAATCATCAGATGGACAGCAGCCAAAATCTACTACTGAACCAGAAACTGTAGCTGAACCAGAAACTGTAGCTGAGCCAGAAACGGAAACAGATGGAAACTCGCACCTATTTGCAGTAAGAACAACTGGAGGTCAGGAAAAAATTGTTATGAGATTGTTAGAAGCAAGAATAAAAATGGGAAAAATAAACATCCAGTCAGTAGTTTTGTTATCTGATCTGAAGGGATATGTTGTAGTTGAAGCGCAGGATGTATCTGCTATGTTTGACGCGATTCAAGGAATTAGGCATGTACGTGGTCAATTAAGGGGAGAGCTAACATACAATGAGATTGATAAATATTTAATCAAAAAATCTACTGTGTCTGAACTTGCTGTTGAAAAGACTGTTGAAATAATTGGTGGTCCATTCAAAGGTATGAAAGCTACTATTACAAGAGTGGATAAAGAAAAAGAAGAAGCCACAGTTATTTTATTAGATGCGTCTTATCAACTACCAGTAACTGTTGATGCAAACTATCTAAAATTAGTTCCAGCATAGCAAGGATTAAATTTTCAAAATATGGTGTAAAATTATGGGAAATAAACAAACCATTTCATCGCTTGTAACTGGAGGAGAAGCCTCAGCTGGACCACCTCTAGGACCGGCATTAGGTCCAATAGGAGTGAACATACTAGAGGTAATTGGGGCTATTAATGAAAAAACTAGTGAGTTTAAAGGAATGAAAATTCCAGTAACTGTCTCAGTAGATTCTGATACTAAAAAATGGGAAATTGAGGTAGGAATACCATCAGCTTCTGCACTTTTGCTAAAGGAAGCTGGTATTCAAAAGGGCTCTGGAACATCTGGAACTGAATGGGTTGGAGAAATCACTGTTGATTCTATCGTTAAAGTTGCTAACGTTAAATTGGAATCATCATATGCTACTTCTTTAAAATCTGTGGTAAAACAAATAATTGGTACATGTGGATCATTAGGAATTAAAATTGAAGGAAAAACTCCTAAGGAGTTTACTTCTGAAGTGAACGAAAGCAAGTGGGATAGTAAATTCAAGTAATTTCTTGCTAACTAAATATTGATAAGTGATTAAATAGAGATTTTACGGTTTTCTATACATTTTTGGTAAGATATACAGGCTCCTTGTCGGTTTTTTGTAATTCCACAAAAGTTTCAGTGTTTTGTATGCCCTCAATTTTTCCAATTTTTTCTATAACAACAGTATGCAAGTCTTCAAGATCCTGAGTATAAACTTGTATCATGATATCAAATCTTCCAGTAACTTCGGAGATAGAAATTACTTCAGAAACTTCCAAAAGTTTTTTGTGAATTTGCATTTTAAATTTAGGGTCTCTGTTTATACCAACAGATGCTTTAACGCTTATTCCCAATAAAGAATCATCTATTTCAATGGTAAATTTCTTAATCAATTTCTTTCGCACAAGTCGTTTAATTCTGCTATACAATACAGATGCACTAACTCCAAGTTTTTTTGAAAGTGTAGGAACAGAAATGTTTCCATCTTTAGATAATTCAAAAAGTAGTTTCATATCAAGATCATCAAATCGCTGCAACAATCGGAAAAAGGTCTATTTAGTAATAAATGTAGATTTTGCCAACATTATAGATGTTAATTTCAATTAATATAATATAAAATGGAAAATTTTCAAAAGTTATTGGAATATGATCTTTGTATCTCTAAACGATTTTAAGTAGGGTTTTAAAAAAAATCTTCATGGCTAATGAATCACAATTTGTTGAAGTGATAAAACAGGCAAAGGAAAGTGATAAGGATCGTAAATTTAATCAATCTGTAGAGATGATAATGGTATTCAGGGACGTTGATGTAAAAAAGGGATTTGCTATTAGTGAGACTGTTCAACTGCCAAAAAAAACGACTACACCTGCTTCAGTATGTATAATGGCATCTGGGGATATGGGAATCAAAGCAAAAAATGCAAAAGCTGACATGGTAATGGATGAAAGTGAACTAACAAAATTGAGCGCAGATAAAAAGAAGGCAAAAAAATTGATTAACGATTATGATTTCTTTTTAGCAGATACAAAACTCATGCCAGCTGTGGGTAAGAAGTTAGGACAGCTTCTAGGACCTAGGGGTAAAATGCCAACTCCAGTTCCATTTAATGCTCCTATCGAATCATTTTTGGAACGCTTTAGATCATCTGTAAAGATTAAAGCTAAGGGATCTTTATCTATGTCATGTAAGATTGGAGAAGAAAATATGGATGATGCTGACCTTGCTGCAAATGCAAATGCTGTAGCAACAACAATAGAAAAAATATTACCCAATGGAAGTAAGAATGTTAGAAAAATTATGTTTAAAACAACCATGGGAAAGGCGATTCGGGTAGAACAGGTGAAGAAATAGAATGCATGAAAATAGAACAACATATCCAAAAAAGAAGGCACAAATGTATCAACTTCTACAGGATCTGCCAAAAAAATATAACGTTACAGCACTAGTACGATTGGAAAAAGTACGTGCGTCTCAATTGTTACCCTTAAGAAAAAAACTTCTGGGTGAGGTGGAAATTGTTAGCATTAAGGATAAAGTTGCAAAAAAATCTCTCGAAAAATTAGATATACCTGGCATTGAAAAACTGAAGGAAAAACTGACTGGCCAATGTCTATTTATGTTTACAAATATGTCTCCGTTCAAGCTAAATGTTCTACTTGGTAAAAACAAGGTACTGCTTACAGCAAGAGGAGGAGATATTGCAAGCATAGATGTGGTAGTGCCTCCAAAAAATACAGGAATAGCACCTGGTCCAATGCTTACTGAATTCAAGGAAAATAAGATACCTACTAAAATTGACCAAGGAACAATCTGGATTCTCAAAGAAACAACTCCTGTAAAAAAGGGTGAGCCTATATCAGCTAAATTAGCAGCGTTATTGGGAAAGCTGGATATCAAACCAATTGAAGCTAAAATAATTTTAAACTCGGCATTATCTGAGGGAATTCTATTTGCTGAAGAGGAACTTGTTGTAGACGTAGAGAAATTCAAGGAGAAGATAATGCAAGCTGCTCAAGAAGCAAAGTCATTATCAATTGAAATTGGATACATCACACCTGACAATGCTCAAGACCTAATTTCAAAAGCGGCACAATCTGCACGCTCTCTTTCAATTGAATCTGGTTTTCTTACTGATGAAACAAAAGAGCAAATACTTCAAAAGGCTCATGGACAAGCGCAAAATATCGCATCTAAATTGCCTGATGAACCAAAGGCTGATGCTCCTGCTGAGAAAGTAGATGCAGAACCAAAAACTGATGCTCCTGCTGACAAACCAGATGCAGAACCAAAAACTGATGCTCCTGCTGACAAACCAGATGCAGAATAGAATATTTTCAAAAATTTAATCAATTAGTATAATCTTAGGATATTATGGAGATAGAATCAGAGGCATTGGAAGATATCGAGTTGGGAATACACTTTATCAATGACACATTAGAAAAAATCGAAAAATTATTAGAGAAAACAGTCTCATTATTAGAAGATATCAAAAGTAATACAACTTAGAAAAATAGTTTCTTAAACTTCAACGCTTGGGCTTTCTGATTTTAGCTTTTCCCAGTCATCTAGAAATGCTTTCAAGCCCTTGTCAGTCAATGTATGATTAAGCATCTTGCCAAGAACTGCTGCTGGGACTGTAACAACATCAGCACCAATCTTTCCAGCATCAACTACGTGCTGTGGGTGTCTAATGCTTGCAACCAGAATTTCTGTTTTAAAATCATAGTTTCCAAAAATCTGTTTAATTTCTTTAATCAGATCCATGCCAGTGTGACCAATATCATCTAGTCGTCCAATAAATGGACTAACATACTTGGCACCGGCTTTTGCAGCCAAAAGAGCTTGGTTTGGAGAAAATACAAGAGTGATATTGACTGGAATTCCTTCTGCAGTTAAACTCTTACATGCTTTGAGCCCCTCTCCAGTCATTGGACATTTAACCACAACATTATCACCATATTTACGAAGTAGTCTTCCCTCTGTCATCATTCCATCATAATCAGTGCTTACAACTTCAAGACTAACATCTCCCTTGATAATTTTTGAAATTTCTTCCATTGTTTTTTGTGGATCACCGCCTTCTTTTGCTAGTAATGAAGGATTTGTTGTAATTCCATCAACAAGTCCCATGTCGTTATACATTCGTATAGAATCAAGATTAGCAGTATCTAGAAAAATTTTCATTGTTTTTGTCCTCTTGCTTCCTTTACTGCATTTGCTATATTAATAGATGTTATTCCATGTTTTTCAAATAATTGTGGAATTTCATTATCACGGGCTGACTCTCCAAACTTGTCCTGTACACCAATTCTTCTTATTGGAACAGGATAAGATTCAGAAACGACTTCTGATACGCTAGAACCAAATCCGCCCATGATGTTATGTTCTTCACATGTTACAATTGTTCCTGTTTCTCTAGCAGCTTTTTCTAATAGATCCTTGTCAATCGGTTTAACAGAAAAGCAATCAATAACTCTACAAGAAATTCCATCTTGTTGAAGCAAGTCAGCTGCATCTAATGCAATCTTAACTGTAATTCCGCATGCAGCTATTGTACAATCAGAACCATCTCGCAATATTATTCCTTTTCCAATTTGAAATTCTTGTGAGTCATTGTAAATTATAGGAGTCTTTGATCTAGCCATTCTCATATAGAATGGTCCATATTGTTGAGCAATAATCCAAGTAAGTTTTGAAACAGCCACTGAATCAGCTGGTACAAGAACTTTCATGTTGGGAATTGCTCGCATTATTGCAATATCTTCAATCTGTTGATGAGAGCCTCCATCAGCCCCAACACTGATACCGCTATGAGATACAACTAGCTTAACATTTAGGCCTTTTTTGTCTCCTGGAGAGGGATATGCAATTGCGTTTCTAATTTGATCGACGCATCGTCCTGGCAGAAATATGGCATACGTACTTGCAAATGCTGTCTTTCCAGAATATGCAAGTCCTGCAGCCACTGAGACTAGATTGGCTTCTGCAATTCCTACGTTGAAAAATCTTTCAGGAAATTTTTTCCCAAAGTTGGCAGTCTTTAACGAGTCAGTGGTATCAGCCCCCAAAACTACAATGTTTGGATCTTCTTCGCCAACTGCAACAAGCGATTTACTATATTCGGTTCTCATATCGCCTAGATGTTCCGTACTCATGATAATCCAAACTCCTTGGCAATCTGAACTAAACTGTCTTTTTTCTCTCCAACAACGTGTAAATCAATCCATTTGTTAACAAACTCCATTCCACCAAGATCATGTGCCTTTTTAATTAGAAGCCGTCTTCTTGATTCAAGAACTTTATTTCTAAATTCTTTAATGATCATTCTAACATCGTTTTGCCCAATAATTGCACTTCCGCCTACAAATGCTCTTGCGCCGTCTTCAAAACATGCACCTATGTTTTCCAAATTAACGCCCCCATCTACCTCAATATACCCTCCAAATTTGTGCTCTTTGAGATCTTTAGCAATTCTCTGTATTTTTTCATGTGTAGATTCTATGAACTTCTGACCAGACTTGCCCGGAACTACTGACATGATGATTATTTGGTCTAACAATTCCACAAATTTGTAACACCATTGGGGAAGTTCCGTGTCCGGATTGATTGCAAGACCAATTCCAACTTGGCTTGAACGTAACATATCACATATTTCACCAAAGCTAGACTCATCACATACCTCAGCATGAACAGTGATTATATCACTTCCAGCATCTATGTAATTATGAACATGTTTTACCGGCTCATTAATCATA
>ENA-ORXI01002919-ORXI01002919.1-sediment-metagenome-genome-assembly--contig:-NODE-2919-length-11923-cov-34.534780_pt1 | contig 11923 bp, 11 predicted proteins | sample MGYA00237861_ERZ511468 | MGnify/ENA primary metagenome ERZ511468 (study PRJEB26299, sample SAMN06266213) | sediment metagenome | isolation source: Hudson Canyon methane seep mesocosm | place... | reverse complement strand
AAAAAATTAAACGCTGGAAATATAAAGCAGTCACGGGTTCAAATCGCCCAAAATCAGAAGAACCTTGTCTACAAAGTTCAAGTAGGCCCATTGTTATCAGTAGAACAAGCTGATGCAGAAAGTAAAAAACTATCTCAATTAGGCTATGCTGATACGCAATTAATTGTTGAAAAGAATTAATAATCTGTAGAGACAAGGCATGTCTTGTCTCTGCTTTATACTTCGTGCGGTCGCAGATGTGGATTTCTAACCGCAGGCGTGACCGCGCGAAGTATAGTCATCAATGTTACAATAAACTCAATTTACACGAGCCACTCCGGTCAAAAATAATGCCCTCATTTATACGATATTCTTTACATTTACTGCCTGTTTTATTGCTGACAATTATGTCTGCAACCATTGCTAATGCAGCGAACAAAATTTTGATCCCCGCAGCGCCTAGTGTTGCAGCAAAAAGTTTTATTTTGTTGGACTTTAATAGTGGCAAAGTATTGGCTGAAAAAAATGCTGATGTCAGACTATCTCCAGCCAGTCTGACTAAAATAATGACTGTATATGTTGTTTTTAGAGAATTACAAAATGGTCATTTAACATTAGATGAAAAAGTAACGATTAGTAAAAAAGCCTGGCAAACAGGCGGTTCAAGAATGTTTGTTGAAGTTAATAAACAAGTTGCTATTGAAGATTTATTACAAGGTGTCATTATTCAATCAGGCAATGATGCCAGTGTCGCATTGGCAGAACACGTGGCGGGGGATGAAGCAACCTTTTCAGCAATGATGAATCAGCACGCTGAAAGGTTAGGTATGCTGGATAGTCATTTTGAGAACAGCATGGGGTTACCTAAAAAAAATCATTACACTACGGCAAGAGATTTGGCTAAGTTAACTACCGCTGTTATCTCTGAATTTCCTGAATACTACCGCTGGGATTCACAAAAAGAATTTACTTATAACAACATCACTCAGCCCAATAGAAATAAATTGTTATGGCGCGATAAATCAGTTGATGGTGTCAAAACAGGTTATACAGAAAAAGCGGGGTATTGCATGATTGCCTCGGCTATACGTGAAGAAATGCGATTAATTTCTGTGGTGATGGGGACGGCCAGTGCTAATGCCAGAGCAAATGAAAGTCAAAGTTTATTAAATTACGGGTTCCGTTTTTTCGAAACACACAAACTTTATGCTGGGAATGACGCTTTAAATGAAGCCAGAATATGGAAAGGTGACAGTAAAAAATTACCTTTGGGTTTGGTTGATGACTTATTCGTGACTATTCCTCGTAGACATTACAATGACCTAAAGGCGGAAGTGAATATTAATAAAAAAATTATTGCTCCTGTTAAAAAGGGTGAAAACTTAGGATCGGTAAATGTTTCTTTAGCAGGTGATGTGGTTGCAAATATGCCATTGGTTGCGCTTAAAACCGTTAGTAAAGGCGGCTTTGTTGATAGGCTGTATGATGAAGCTATGCTGATGATGGAGTAAGGAATGAATGATTTAATAGATAGCCAAGTTTATCTTAATGGTGAGTATTTGCCTTTATCAGAAGCTAAAGTATCTGTGCTGGATAGGGGGTTTCTGTTTGGTGATGGCGTTTATGAAGTCATTCCCGTATACAAAGGCAAGTATTTTAGAATGCAAGACCATCTGGATAGATTGCAAGCCAGCATGGAACGTATACGTATTGATTTTTCTTATGACTTGGAAAAATGGTTAGACATATTGACACCTTTATTAGACAAGACTAAGGATCAGTATATCTACTTACAGATTACCAGAGGCGTTGCTGCAAAAAGAGATCATGCTTTTCCTGAAAATCCCAATCCGACCGTTTTTGCAATGTGTTCAGATATTAAGCCTTTTGAGGGAGCTGTATCAGGGGTAAAAGCCTTAACGATTGAAGATAGTCGCTGGGAAATGTGTAATGTAAAAGCCACTACCTTGTTAGCTAATGTACTGTTAAGACAGCAAGCCGTTGAACAAGGCTGTGCAGAAGCAATATTACATCGCAATGGATATGTGACAGAGGGTGCGGCAAGTAATCTATTTGCTGTTATCGATGGTATTTTAATTACACCAGAAAAAACAGCAGAAATATTACCGGGTATTACTCGGCAGGTTATTCTAGAGTTGGCGCAGAAAAATGATTTTCAATTAAGTGAAGAAATAATTTCTCTTGAAGCCCTGAGTATGGCAAGCGAGATTTGGATTACCAGCTCTACACGTGAAATAGTCCCCGTTGTTACCCTAGATTCAGAAAAAGTAGGTGATGGTGACCCGGGTCCTGTTTTTAAAAAAATGAAGCAGTTATTTCAAGACTATAAAGCATCGTTATGAGTGAAGAAACAGCATTTGAGTTTCCTTGTCAGTTTCCCATCAAAGCGATGGGGAAAAACAATCCGAATTTTGACGCGATTGTCGTCGGTATCGTCCGTCAGCATGTTGATGATCTAAAAGAAAGTGCTATCAAAAGCAAGTTAAGCAAAGGCGATAAATTTATTTCTGTTACCGTAATGATAGAAGCAACCAGCAAGCAACAATTAGATGCTATTTATCAGGGCTTAACAGATCACCCAGATGTCATTATGTCATTGTAAACCTTGCTCGCTTGGAGATATGGCCGGCATTGTCGTTACACACCTATAAATGAACAGAGTGAGCAATCCCATTATTGCAGTCAGTGCCTGCTTATTAGGACAAGCAGTAAGATATGATGGAAAGCATAAATATACTTCCCTTATTGCTGAAGAACTTGCAAAGTATTGTCATCTAATTCCAATATGTCCAGAAGTTGAAATTGGTTTGGGTATTCCTAGAGATAAAATACAGCTAACACAAGTGGGCAATGAGGTTCGGGTGTTAAAGGTTACAGATAGGCAGAGTGATGTGACACATTCACTGACTGATTTAGCGGCTCAATTTCTCAAACAGCATCAGTTATCAGGACTGGTCTTACAGGATAAATCTCCCAGTTGTGGCATCAAGAATGTTAAATTGTTTTCTGAAGAAGGCGTGCAAATAGGCATAAGTAGCGGCGTATTTGCTGCAACAATAAGGCAGTTACAGCCAAACTTGCGGATAGTACAGGCGAGTCAATTACAGAGCCAAAATGATGTTGAAGTATTCGTTAGTTGTTTGTAGTTTAATAAGCTCAGAAGTAAAAGATTAAGCCATAGCCCGTATAAAACGAAGAGAAATACGGGAGCTTCATACTGGCTACAAAGTACAGTTTTCAGATTAACCTGTGGCAAGTTTGCTCCTAGTTCCCACGCTGTGCGTGGTAACTCATACAGAAACGCTCCAGCGTTTCGAGACGCTGGAGCGTCTACCCATGCATTCCCACGCACAGCGGGGGAACGAGAAATTACAAAGTCAAAATGATGTTGAAGTATTCGTTAGCAGTTTGTAGTTTAATAAACTAACTTAAAGGCGTATTAATGAAAAATAAAATGTGTTTCTTTCTATTATTGTTTACAACATACGCTAATGCTGCTGATGAAAAACAATTGATTTTGGAAAGCAAACAGTCAATTAAAGCTTTTGCAACACAATTAAAATCTCAATTACAGCAAGGTATGAAAACAGGTGGTCCTGTTAATGCCATCAACGTATGTAAAAACACGGCTGAAGAAATTGCCCAACAAGTTTCTGAAAAAGCGGGGTGGGAAATTTCACGAACATCATTGAAGGTGAGAAATAGCAACAATGCACCGGATAGTTGGGAGAAAATGATTTTGAGACAATTTGAACAACTGAAAAGCCACGGTGAATCTGTCGATAATTTAGAGTTTTCTGAAATAATAAAGTCAGGTGATGAAACAGTTTTCCGGTATATGAAAGCAATTCCAACTCAGGGTGTTTGTCTAAGCTGTCATGGGGCTGACATGTCTGATGAAATCGTGAAGACATTGCATAAACACTATCCAGATGATCAAGCGACTGGCTTTAAACTGGGTGATATTCGAGGTGCATTTTCAATTACCCGCAAACTTAACTAATGCAAACAGTTCTTCGCCGATTAGGCTGTGTCGATTATGAAAAAGTCTGGAAAGACATGCAGGCCTTTACTTTAGAAAGAGATAAACACACGGCTGATGAAATATGGATAGTTGAACACCCTCCTGTTTACACATTAGGACTTAATGGTAAGCGAGAACATATCCTTGATATTAACCCGCAAATACCTGTTGTAGAAACAGATAGAGGCGGGCAGGTTACTTATCATGCACCCGGTCAATTAGTTGTTTATGTGCTCTTGGATATAGAACGCTTACAACTGGGAGTTAGAAAAGTAGTCACTCTTTTGGAGCAGGCAATGATTAACACCTTATCCCAATATGGAATAAAGGCGATTGCTAAACCTGATGCGCCAGGGGTTTATGTCGGCGATAACAAAATAGGTTCCGTAGGACTTAGAGTTAAAAAAGGCTGTTGTTACCATGGTTTGAGCCTTAATAATAATATGGACTTAAGCCCTTTTAAGCATATAAATACCTGTGGTTATCCTTCTTTAGATGTAACGCAGCTTGCTGATTTTAATATTAATATTAAAACTTACGAGCTTGCTGTTCCTGTTGTTCACCAAATTACCGAAATGATAAAGCAATGAGTTCAAACGCACCTTCACGATCAACACCAAAAACGCATCAGCGCAATGCTGAAAAACTGGCAAGAATACCGATTAAGGTCGAGAAAACAGACACTGTTCTACGCAAGCCTGATTGGATAAGAGTCAAAATTTCTGCCAATGAAGAAATTACTCGAATAAAACAAAGCTTAAGAAAAAATAATTTACACACCGTGTGTGAAGAAGCGGCTTGTCCTAATTTAGGCGAATGCTTTAGTCATGGTACGGCGACATTCATGATTATGGGCGATATATGCACCCGTCGCTGCCCGTTTTGTGATGTTGCACATGGAAAACCAAAGCCTCTCGATCAGCAAGAGCCCCTTAATCTAGCTAAAACGATTAAGGAGATGTTGCTTAAATATGTGGTCATTACCTCTGTTGACAGGGATGATTTAAGAGATGGTGGCGCAGGACATTTTGCTGATTGTATTAAAGCGATACGAGAACATTCCCCGCAAACCAAGATTGAAGTGTTAGTCCCCGATTTTAGAGGTCGCATGGACAAAGCGGTTGATATTCTAAAACAACAACCCTGTGATGTGTTCAACCATAATTTAGAAACTGTTCCCCGTTTGTATAAAGAAGCAAGACCTGGTGCAGATTATCAAGGTTCTTTAACATTGCTGGAAAAATATAAACAGGCCTATCCGCAGGCAAATACAAAGTCAGGCATTATGCTGGGTTTAGGTGAAAAGGAAGCCGAGGTTGAACAGGTTTTAAAAGACTTACGCGCACATGGCTGTAGTATGTTGACCCTAGGGCAATATTTACAACCCAGTAAAGATCATTTGCCAGTTAAAGAATATGTTACGCCAGCACAATTTGATAAATATGCAGCGACAGCAAAAGCCTTAGGTTTTAAAAATGTAGCCAGTGCTCCCATGGTTCGCTCATCGTATCATGCTGATTTGCAGGCTAAAGAAGTTATTCAAGATTGAGGTAAATATAAATCACAGGGGAAAGTCTGGAGACCGATAGTCTCTCAGACACGCCGTGAATACATCCTTGTAGGCTCTTTTCGGCATCCATGCCTCAGAAGGTCTGAGAAACTATCGGTCTCCATCCTAATCAAATATGCTTGCCACTGAGATATAGTGTGGATACTAAAAGGTTTAATCTTTAGTGCTATCTTTTTGGCTAGGCCAATCGCTAAAAGCAAATACCCAGATCATAAAAATATTGACTAAGGGAATAAGCAGGCAAAAAACCCATTTTTTTTCAAACCCTGCTTTTTCGATAATTTTAGACCCTAACCAGAGTGTAAATGCGATAAAAATGGGTAGTAGAAAATAGAATAAAATTTCCATGATTAATCCTTTCTATTTTTCATGGCGTTAGGCCAGGAAAATAAAGCAAGTTGTAAAAATATGAGCAATAAGCCTAAGCCCGGTAAAAATACCAGAGCGCCCCAGCCAGGGTTGAATCCAGCCTTTTTATAGATGAGGCAAACTGGAACCAGAATCATCAATCCAGTAATAACTATTTGGAAAATATCAGGAATCATAAGTATAACTACCGTTTATTTATATCGTTATGGGCAAAAAACATAGGCTTTAGATTGTAGTCTATTTAATCTGTGTAAAGAAGTTTGTTTTGAACTTCCCTGTTTTTATATTGACTAACGGTAAATATAAGGTGCGGGGGCTGTTATGAATATTCTTTTTAAAAGCATTCCAAATGGAATCAAAAAATATGAACTTGCTAAGTTCATTGAATCAACATTTAATGCAGGTAATTTCAATCGAGAAAACTTGTATGTGCCTATTGGCGATATAAACATCTGGCAAACAGAAGGGTGCGATACGGATTCTTTAGAGCAACTGGGTGTCGTTAGACTTTGTCCTCCAGAGATGGCAAAAAAAGTCATTAAAAAATTAGATGGCTGTTTATTCAAAAAAAGCAGAGTAAAGGTAAGAGAGTTTTTTGCTCGCTCGACTAACAATGATCCTAGACTTAAAAACCTTGAAATACCAGACGTATTCAAAGAACAAAGACTGGAAGATAGAAGGCAGCATTCTTTAGTTAACTTAAGGCCGTTATAGCATTTGTGTCTTTGTTGTACTTTTTTTGCTTCGCCTATAGACCTAAAAAAGTTCCTGATTGCCTATAAGCTTCAGCCATTTCTAATGGTTAAAGGCTGTAAGCCCTCTCCAAAGGGAGAGGGTTGGGTGAGGGGAAATTAAAAACTATTTTCCTTTGTGCAAAAGAACTGAGTTAAATTCTCCCCACCCAACCCTCCCCAGCAAGGGAGGGCTAATGCACTGAAATGCATGGCTAAAATAAATTCACCTTTTAAGCGGAAGCTTATGAGCAATCAAGAAAAAGTTTAGGTCTGAGACGCTTTAGTCACGCCAAAATCATCCAAAATACTGTAAAGGCAAGGGATAACAAATAATACTAATAAGGTTGATGTGGCGATGCCAAAAATAATACTTGTCGCTAAAGGGATTAATATCTGAGCCTGTGGACTTTGCTCAAATAATAAGGGTGTTAAGCCTGCTATGGTTGTGAGGGAGGTTAAAAATACCGCTCTAAACCGTTCATAACTTGCTTTAGCCGCAGCGGCATGAGGTGACATTCCTTCTCTATTATGTTTTTTAACAAATTCGACCAACAGTATAGAGTCATTCACCACAATTCCTGCCAAAGAAACAAAGCCTAATAAAGAAGGCATAGTGATATCCTGTCCCATTAATAAATGCCCCCATATTACGCCAATTAATGCCAGGGGAATATTGACCATTACCAATAAAGGTTCAGTATAAGAACGAAATTGCAGGCTGAGTAAAATAAAAACACCTGCCAAACCATACAGCATACTTTTTCGCATAGAACTTCGGGTCAAATTACCTTCTTTGACTTCGCCTTCAAAATTAACAGCCAGGTCGGGATAACGAGTGTTAAAAATTGGTAGATAATTGTTTTGTAAATCTTGAATAATGGCTTGTGTATTATTGATTTCAGCATCTATATCGCCATAGATAGTGACTGTACGTTGAGCATTAATTCTTTGTATATGCGAATAGTCACGACTGGATTGAATTTCCGCCACATTGGATAACGGAATCATTCGCCCTGTTTGTGGATGAATAATCGGAAAATAATCAAAATCTGATAATTCATCTCTGGAATTCTCATCTAAGATCACCACTACTTCAAAGGTTTCATCCCCAACGCTGGTTTCCAGTATTTCTAAGCCCTGATAAGCCGCTCTTAATTGCATGGCAATACTATGTGCATTAAGTCCCAGTGCTGTCGCCCCCGGTTTTAAATGCAGAGTAAACTCAGGCTTTCCCGGTCTCAAGTCATCCATTAAATTACTCACTCCTGGATAACCGCTCAGCCAGTTCTGCAAATGATGAGATGCTTGAGATAACTGCTTTAAATCATCGCCTTGTACACGAATATAGATAGCCCTACCTGCAGGTCCTATAATGGGTTCCTTAATAGAAATGGACAATGCTTCAGGTATATCGCCAGTATTTTTATGCCATAAAGCTGCAATTTCTTTCATGGTTTGCTGTCTTAATTCAGACGTTAATAGATCAGCACTGACTGTTGCAACATGGGCACCTGTTTCAAATGCATCTGCATTCATGCCATAACTCAGCGTTACTGCATCAACTAAATTTTCTCCGTACTTTTCTTTGTAAGACAGGTTTAACTGAGCAAGACTTTGATTGAGCTGTTGAACTGTTTTTTCTGTTGCCGCTAGCGATGAGCCTACAGGCATTAATATTCTAGCCTGTATCATATCGCCTTCAATATCGGGGAAAGCGGAGAATTTAACAATACCAGAGATCAACAGGCTGACAGATAAAAATAACAAACCAATGACAGAGCCAATAAAAGCATATCGATACCGAATGAGATACTCAACCCAGTCATGTATGCGCTCATGCAGTTGATTAAAAGCTCGTGTAAATTTTTCTCTAATAACTGAAACAGATTCTTTATCTGATTTTTCTAAGGAATGCTTTAAGTGATGAGGCAAAATTAAAAAAGCTTCCACTAAAGAAACACTGATAACAGAAATTAATACCATCGGTATATTGCGTAAATTTTGTCCAATATCACCATTAAGAAACAATAGGCCGACAAAAATACAGAGTGTGGTCACAAAAGAAGATAAAACACCTCGCGCCACCACTTTTGTGCCATCAATAGCCGCATCTACCGGTGCTTTGCCTAAGCTAATTTGATGCCCAATACTCTCACTGATGACAATGGCATCATCCATTAATATCCCTAGAGCCAAGAGTAGTGCAACCATTGATAGCATATTAAGACTGACACCCCATTGGGCAAGCAACCAGCTACTAGCTAAAAATGAAACTGGCAAACCCATAACTACCCAAAAAGCATAGCGGCGCCCGAAAAAAAGCCACATAACTCCAAACACAAGGACTAAGCCTTGCCAGGCATTACTGATGAGTAATTGAATTCGACTTTTTATGTTACTGGTAAAATCCTGAGTTAAATCAAATCCCACCTCTGCGGGTAACAGTTTGCGCTCTTTCTCTATAAACTGCTCTACCGCAGCCAATATTCTTAAACTATCATCACGCGAGTTTTTTCTGATTTTTAAAAAGGCCGCCGGCTTACCCTGATAAACAATGTTGTTCCATGTTTCATCAAATTGATCTACGACAGTAGCGATATCAGCCAAATGAATTTCAGTGCCTTGTTGACTTGTAAGTACCACCAGTTCGCCTAGCTCTTTAACTGAGCGTGCTTCATCATTAAACCGAATCTGATAGTCCCTGTTCGTGGTATTAATTTCTCCAGCGGGTAAATCCACATCCTGCTGCGCAATAATAGTGGCTACATCCTGTACGCTGATGCCATATTGGCGCAAGCTGGCTTGAGAAATTTGAATTTGGAACTGGCGCTTAGAAAAACCTTCAATCTCGACTAAAGGAATACCAGGCTCAAGCAACAGTTTGGTTTTGATCTTTTCAGCAAGGTCTTTTAATTCCTGCTTTTTAATATCGGCTGTTAATGCAATCGTGACCACATCCTGAATTCGCCCAACTTCTTTAATAACAGGCTCTTCGGAATCAACAGGGAAGCTATCAATTTCATCTATTGCACTATTAATATCGTCCATAAATACACTGAAATCACCCGCTTCAAACATTTTTACGATGGTAAGCGCATAAGAATCATGAGCCTGACAACTGATTTCTTCAATAAAGCTAATCCCTTCAATGGCATCTTCCAGGGGCATACATATTTTTTCTTCAATATCGTTAGGAGTTGCTCCTGGGTAGATTATTTTTACTTCAACTTCATATTTCTTAATTTCAGGTAATGTTTCGCGTTTTAATGTGGGCAAGGTGGTTAAACCGGCAAACATCAACAACAGCATCAATAAATTAGCCGCTGTCGGATGAAGTGCAAAAAAACGAATCATTGATCACTCCCTGCTTTAACCCAATCAATAATATGTTGTTCACTACCTTTATCAGCGCTTACTTTAAGTGACATACCTGATATAGCAGGGAACAAGTCGGAAACAATCACTTTTTCTCCCACCGATAATCCTTGTTCAAACAGGGCCATTTCACCTAACAACATGGATGGTTTAACTGACCTGCGTTCCAACTTATTTTCTTTAGTCACAATAAACAATTCGCCTTCATGCAACGCATTTCTAGGAATAACAAAAACAGGCTTTGCTTTACCTTTAATAGTCACCTCGGTATACATGCCTTCCAACAGTGGCGGCTTAACTCCTGGAACAATTTGTGTATTAGGTTTATCTACACTAACGAACACTCCTAAAGTACGTGTTTTAGGATCAATCATGCTACTGATGCGTTCCACTTTGGCTTGCCAACGGACAGGCATGTTTTCACTCAACTTGACCTGAGCAGACAAACCTAGCTTAGTAAATAGTTCACTGGAGAAACCACTTTGAAAGGCCTGTCTAATCAACTCTTGGTCAACTTGAAAGTCTTTTGCCAATGCCCGAAATTTTAAAAATGGAAACTGTGCATTGATAAGTACTTTGTTAGTTGTTTGTGCACTAAACAATAAACTACCCTGAGTGATGTATTGATTGTTTTCCACATTCAGTTGTGAAATTCTGGCATTAAAAGGTAATTGAATGGTGGTTCGATCAAGGTTACGTTGCTTACTTAATGTTGCCGCTTTGGTATTAGCAAGATTTGCTTCCAGGCTTTTTTGCTGCTGAGGTAAGGTTTTCAAATGACTGCTCAGGTTTTGAACTTCCTGCTGTAGCTTTATTACCTCGGTCTGTTTTGCATCGGCATTAGACTGCGATACTAAATTTTTTACTAATAATTCTTTTATACGCTGATAATCTTTATTAACTAAGGCCAACTTAGCTTTTACCAGTTTTAACTCGACTCGGGTATTTTGAATAGCTACTTTAATTTCATTCAGTTTTGCACGATTATAATTAGTGCTTGCTTTGGCCTGAGTTAAAGAAGATTGATAATCATCTGGCTCAATTCGTATAACAATGGTGTCCTTAGGAAAAACAACGCCATCTTTTAATTGTGGATGCAAAAATACAATTTTTCCAGAAACCTCTGCTTTTGCTTCAAATAAAATATCGGGTTCGACCACACCAAAACCTTTAATCGCAGGTTTTACTGAATACTGTTTAGCCTCAATCACATTAACCGAACTAATAAAATCAGCTACCGGTTCATGCTGCATTGATGGTCGTGTTTTTACAATAAGCACTGCAATTAATACACAAGCGATCAGAACAATAGGTAATGCTCTACGCTGAGTAAGCCATGTAAACTTCATTTGATAAGCCTTTAATTGGTTGAACTAATAGAGTAACCAGATTACACCCATATCATTTCCTTTCTGTGTATTGGAATTGTCATGTGAAGTGACATCAATATCCAGAGGAATATGACCTGTATTCAATGGTGTAATAAGGACGTTTATTTGGTTAAGGAATCACACGCACACATACGTTAATAATGACTAGTCAGACTCGGGTGTTAAACTCAGCTTGTCCATTTTATGATGCATCTGCTAGGGGTAACTCAAACCAAAATGCACTACTGTATTCGTTAGTCATTTGATGCCATATTTCTTCATATTGTTACCTGCTTACCCATGAGTTTACGCCATATTAAATAAAAAAACTGTGACACTCTGTAACCGGTCATCCCCGAAGTCGCTTATCGGGGATCTATTCATGCAAAAAATAGATTCCTGCTAAGGCTTGTGCCCACGCTTGACTCACTGCCATTAAGTTAAGAGATAAAATAATGTTAAACAATGGCTTATAGTGTAG
>ENA-ORXI01002918-ORXI01002918.1-sediment-metagenome-genome-assembly--contig:-NODE-2918-length-11926-cov-4.096548_pt1 | contig 11926 bp, 11 predicted proteins | sample MGYA00237861_ERZ511468 | MGnify/ENA primary metagenome ERZ511468 (study PRJEB26299, sample SAMN06266213) | sediment metagenome | isolation source: Hudson Canyon methane seep mesocosm | place... | reverse complement strand
CAAAAAAATTGTTTTTTAAGGAAAGTGGTTTTATTACCTCATTCTCTAGCAAGTGCTGTGAAGACTTACCTAAAACCAATCCCTATGAATTAGACTTTAAAAATTCAATTTATATTGAAATTAACAAAAAAACTGAAAACTTTGTTTTTTCAGAGGGAAAAAGCCCATTTCTGTTAATTCAGTTACCTCACCACAGGTCAAATTATTCATTAGAGCTCAAGTCGTTTGTAAAAAATAATAGCCGAACAGGCGTTAAAAACGCCGTTTTTTATCCGCAAATTGTTTTTTTGGATGAAGAGTTTGAGGTAGTGAGAATTCTGCGTAACCCCATTCTCGAATTTACCCCAGAGAATTGGTATAAACACGGGTACTTGAAAGGTCTATTTGAATTAGATGTAAGTAGGGGGGAGCGTTATCTCCTACTAAGCACAACAAGAGATGATTTAAGGTCTAAAAATCGTATTGAAAATGATAAGCCGCTTGTTATCAATCATCAGAAGACAGGGGCTTTTGAGATTAAAGCAATATATGTGAATTAGGTGTAGTGCCCCGGTTACTCTTCAATAGCCGGGTTTATCCAAGGTATAGAAATCCACATAAATTTATTTACATCTTCTGCTTTGGCCGTGCAGTTATATCTAAATCGCCTCGTTGCCACCGATTTTGATGCTTTAAAAGAAATAACGCCATCACTAGGTTTAAATTTAGTTAACACTCCAGCAGGGCCATAACAATTAACAGCTTGCAAGCGTTCTCTGTCACCTTTGATGCTTAAAGTGGGAGGGTTTTGCCCATCACTTGTTAATAATCCGTACATGGGTTCAAAGTTCAAATGTTTAAAGGCGACACTTTGCAGCTTTGTTATGATTTGTGGAAATTGTCCAAAACGATTAGATACAGGAAACCTTGGAAGGTACCGAAGGTCTGAACTTTTATCTAATGCCCCTGAATGCTGCCCAAAAGCAATATAACCAAGACTGGAAACTAGTTTGAGTGTGTTGCTATCAAACTCTCCGTAGGGGTAGGCTAAAATTCTGACGTCTTGATTCAATCGCTTCTTAATAATTTCTTGTGCTTTAGTAATTTCATTACTGACTCTTTCTTTCCATGCTTCTAAACTTTCTAGATGACGAATTAAATGGCTGTGACTATGGGTGTGATTCGCAATAGTGGCACCCGATAATTTCATTTCACGTATTTGCTTCCATGAGATATGATTTTTTCTTTTTTCTTCAATTGATGCCGTATCAATGAATATTGTGAAGGGCATTTCATGCGCTTTTAAGAGGGGAAAGGCATTTCGGTAGACAGATTCGTAGCCATCATCAAAAGTAATGGCCACAGTATTTTCATTTAATGGTTTATTATTTTGTATTCTTGAAATTATTACTGGAAGTGAAACAACTTCATAATTTTCTTTTACGAGGTATTCCAGGTGATTTGTGAATAACTCTATAGATGTACTTGTACTGGTTGGCGTGTTGTTGCCAACATGGTGATATTGAAGTACGACGGCTGCGTTTACCGTGAAGGGTAAAAATGAGAATGGTAAAAGAAGTCGTACTAATTTAATAACCATAAAATTATTTAACCTTGTAAATATTGCTTAATGTTGCCATCGCCTGATTAATTTGTTGGATCTTTTCGGTTGATCCTCCTTTATCTGGATGATATTTAGATGCGAGGCGTTTGTATTGTTTTTTAATGTCGTTATAAGCTACAGGTGAAGTTAAATTTAATAGAGTAAGAGCATCTTGGTGGGCCGTTGGCTGGTACAGTTCTTTCCAAAAGTTAAGAATTAACTGATCAATTTCTTGAGCACTTGTTTCGGTTAAATGATTAAGATTTAAATAATATTCAGCTAAAGGGTCTATGTTGGCCACATTGTTGCCTTCTGTGGTGGTGTTGCTTGTCATTTTATTTAAGTTATTATCACACAGGAGCCCAATTTTTAATGGGCTTATAAGTAACTCACCGACGCCTGCTTTAGACCATTTATCTTTTAAGCGATAAAGTGAGTGAAAAATAAGAAAATGAAGCTGAAAAAGTTCATGGCTGTGTTTTAATGCTAATGATGTCAGTAGGTTGTAAGATGGTGATTGAAGTGTTTTTATTAACTGATGTTCTGAAATAAACTCAAAGTCGTTGGCTAGAATCAGTTGCTCAATTGTGCAGATTAGTTGATTAATAAGCACGCTTGAAAATTCTCCGCTTTGTGATTGAGTTGAGCTTATAGTTTCAGTTGACTGAATCATTTAATGAACCAGTGGTTGGTGATGCAGTTTTACCATGAATTGTTAGATACTATTATTAAAGTACATATTTTAAGAGGTTCGAATATATATGGCTAAATTTTTTTCTCTTACATTGTTATTGATGATATATACTTTTGATATTTGTGCCGCACCCAAGGCTGATTTATGGTCTTTTTGGGATAAATCGGACAAAAATAGTAATGAGGCTATATCGCACCAGTTATGGGGTGATTTTCTAAGCGTGTATGTTCATAGTGATTCTGAAGGTAATCGCTTATTGGATTATAAGCATGTTTCTAAGTCTGATGGTAAAGCTCTAAATACTTACATCTCTCAGCTAAAAGGTATTGATCCTCGCAGGCTTCAGCGTGATGAGCAGTTTGCTTACTGGGTGAATTTATATAATGCACTGACAGTTCAACTAATTTTAGATAATTACCCCGTTAAAAGTATTAATAAATTAGGTGGTTTTTTTTCTTTTGGGCCTTGGGATGATGAAGTTGTTCAGGTAGCAGGGCAGTCGTTAACATTAAATGATATTGAACATCGAATTCTCAGGCCTATATGGAAAGATAAACGTATTCACTATGCTGTAAATTGTGCGAGCTATGGTTGTCCGAACCTTCAAAATAAACCTTATAGTGCTTTAACACTTAATAAGCAGTTAGACGAGGCGGCCAAAGAGTTCATTAATGCAGATAAAGGCTTAGTGTTTGAGGGAAATACTCTGGTTCTATCATCAATATATGATTGGTATAGGGAAGATTTTGGTGACTTTAATGAGTTAAGAAAGCACCTTTTAAGTTATCTTGAAGGTAAGCAGCAGGTAAAATTAAAGGCATTTAATGGTGATATTGAGTATCGGTACGACTGGACGCTCAATGACCATTCTAAAGCAGACGAGGCGGAATAATACCCGCCCCTGTTTTATTAAGATATTCACTAAAAGGAGTAAAAATGTGCTTATTGAGTTAAGGCCTCAGCAGCAGGCTCTTTAGAAAGAAGTGTTTCTCGTGAAATCTCTTTAATTCCACCCATAAATAAGCCAGTTGCAAATGTAGCTGCAATTTTAGGCTCGGGAATAGATGTGTTCGCCACCCTTAAACCAATTTCATAGGCAACACCAAAGAATGCAGCTGACAGGTAGGTCGAGTCAATTTCTGGAATAACGCCACGTTGAATAGCTTCTTCGATATCCTCTTCAAGTGTCGCAATATTGGTTCCGATAATGCTTTCACCAAAAAGGTCTCGTATCACTCGGTTATTTGAGTGGGCTAATTGATAAACTACAGGGTCTTCAGAAATAGCAGTAAAAACGGCTAAATAGGTTGAGTGTATAAATGTATCAAGTGTATCTGAGCTTTTTCTTAGCTCTACAAGATGCTTGCTTAAACGCTCAATGTAGTCACTTAATAGCGCAGAAAATATGGACTGTTTATCTTGGAAGTAGTTATAGAAGGTGCCTGAAGCGAGACCTGTTCTGCGAATAATATCTCTAACAGTTACCTGATCGTAACCTTTTTCGCTGAAGCAGTCTCTGGCCGCAGTTATAATCGCTTTTCGATTATTGATACGGTTAAGCTCTCTTTTCCCTAAGTTCTCTTTGATCATCCTTATATCCCTTTTAGTGTTTATTCCTTTTGCTTATATCTGTATATATGCATACAACGAACTTTTTAATACCTTTAAATTATATACGGTTTTATTTTTATTGCCTATACCTGAATAAGTTGGAAAGTACAAAAGTGTGATAATAATACGCAATTTTGACCGCAAATGGCACAAAAGTGCCAGGTTGTGAGTTTCAGCGCAGTATTTAAAGTTCACGCTAGCTTCATTAGTTATCGTTTAAACATGAATTGATTTATAATCGCTCAGATTCAGCATTAACACCACTATCAAAAGAGCATTATGATAAACGCCGTAGAAGTCGACAAGAAAGAGCCGCTTGAGCAAAAGAAACTTTATAAATTATTAAAGCGTGAAACAGGTAAAGCCATTGCTGATTTTAATATGATCAGCGAAGGCGATAAAGTAATGTGCTGTTTAAGTGGCGGAAAAGACTCCTTTGCGATGCTTGATATTTTGTTAACCTTACAACGCAATGCGCCAATAAATTTTGACATTATTGCTGTAAACCTTGATCAGAAACAACCTGGGTTCCCTGAGCATATACTTCCTGATTATCTGAAATCTATGGGGGTTGAATATTATATTATTGAAAAAGATACCTACAGCATCGTAAAAGATAAAATACCTGAGGGTAAGACCACTTGTGGGCTTTGCTCACGTTTACGACGAGGTATTTTGTACAATTTTGCAGTAGAGCATGGGGTCACTAAAATAGCGCTAGGGCATCACCGGGACGATATTCTTGAAACGTTATTTCTGAATATGTTTTATGGCGGTAAGCTCAAGTCAATGCCGCCAAAACTTCAGAGTGACGATGGACGAAATGTTGTGATTCGACCTTTGGCATATTGTCGCGAAAAAGACATTGCCCGTTATGCTGAGCTTAAAGCGTATCCTGTTATTCCTTGTAACCTTTGTGGTTCACAAGAGAATATGCAACGTAAGAAGATTAAAGCAATGTTTCAGGAGTGGGATAAGCTGTATCCAGGACGACTTGAAAGCATGTTTAGCGCAATACAGAATATTGTGCCTTCTCATTTAGCTGATACTTCTTTGTATAATTTTGACAGTATGAGTCGTGTCGAGCCTACGGAGCTCTTTGAAAAGCTGGATGTTCTTAATATCTAAAGCTCTTATGCGTATGTGAATTACAGACTCAGGCGGCACTAACCGCTTGATCTTCAAACTTATCCATTGAGTCGCCGCTTATTAATTTATCATAGCGGTGGCAAAAATCTGTACTATTGTATGTAGAGTTTGGTTGACGGTAATGTGCGTTCCAGCAAAGTGATAAGTTCTGAATACTTTCTTTAGCTTTAAGTGATACCGATGAGCGCCTATAAATACACCATGCTATTGCCGTTGCGTAAGCGAGGTTGGTACTCAACTCTGTATGAGGGTTAGTTAAGAAGCTCCGTTGACTGGCCAATCCTCTGATTTTACTTGCCAGGTCTGGGTCAAAGGCTAAATATTTATCCCATACGTCAGTATGGCTCTGGGGCGAGATGTTAAATAAGCCAATGCCTTTAGTTTCTGAGCTCCCTTCTGTTAACGGAGATAAATTACTCTCCAGAGCAGCAGTTCCTAAAAGAAGATCAACCGTAGACTCATTTAAATCATTCAGATACTTGAGTGTGGGCTCAATGACCTGTTCTTTTAAACAATGAGCATTAATTAGCATTTTCTAACCTCCTGTACTCTTATTATATTCAGGAGCAAATTTCGAGCCATTAAACTTAGCTTCATTTATTAATTTTACTATTAACTATACTTTCTAACTTAATGTTAAATATAGTATAGGCAATAATTTATAAGGCTGTGAATGAGATAGAAATAGATTTGTTACGGATTGTAAAAGGTGAGCGCGTGTCATTTAAATGGCAGGGGTATTATAAAGAGCACAGCCCAACTAACTTTAAAAATGTAGTTCTAGTTAGTTAGGCTGCTGGCGAAAAGTCTGAGTTACTACGAGTTATAGGGGTATTTTAACGGTAAATGCACCCCGAATATCACCTTCAGAAAAACCAACTGCGTTATCACACGAAGGGTGTTCTATTATTGATAAGCCATTAAATAGAGAGAAGTGGAAACAGGTTTAACTCAAGTGATTGAGCTTGCGATATAGCACCGCTATCTGGCAAAGCTATAATGCTGCATATTTCTGATATTGATGCGCCACTTCGCCTGACCAGCGCTGAAGCGGTTGTGATGGTATTTCCTGTTGCAATTACGTCATCAAACAACAATACATTATCTGTTTTTTCACACTCACCTTCCCGGATATACAATGCTTCATAATTGAATCCATTATGTGCTTCTTTAAGCCACTTTTCAGGGCTTCTTTGATATTTTCTTACGCATGAGAGCGGCAGGTTTAAAGAATAAGCGAGGGCTGATGCGAAAGGCAGGGCATTGGTTTCAATGGCAACGATTCGGCTGACGGATGAGTCAATGTAATTATGAACTAGGGCATCGATAACCATTCTAAATGCTTTAGGGTTAGAGACCAGGCGTGAAAGGTCTATGTAATTAAGGCCTTTAGCTGGCCAGTCGTTAAAGCGGTTGATTAATGACTTGATTAGGAATTCATCATAAATCATGGCGAGCACCTCTATTTAGCGTGACTTAAACAGTACTTACAGTTTAGGTTAACTTAAGGAATAAAGGTATTGTGGTCTGTTAGGTGAAAATATTAACACTGCCACGAATAGCATTTACTTAAGTTTGTCACCCTCGCGAAGGCGGGGATCCATTGGCTTGTATGCCTGCATTCGAAGTGGATTCCCGCCTTCGCGGGAATGACTATATTCGTGTTTATACCTTAACAAGGTGCTGTAGAAGGAATTAAATAATTCTTGAGAACCCTTGTTGTGTTTGTGAGGCGGGAATGTATTTATCAAAAATCTTACAGATAGCACGTATTAGAAGGCGACCACCTGGCTGCACAAAAATTGTGTTATCGCTGATAGTTACTAAGTCATCTTTTTGGTATTGATTCAGTCTTTCTAATTCGTTAGTGAAGTAGTCAGAGAAGGCTAAATTGTGATCTTTTCCAAATTTAGCCATGTCTAGTTTAAAGTGACAGATGAGCTGCATAATAGCTTCTTTACGAATTTGATCATCATCGTTTAACCACACACCACGTTTAACAGGGAGTAGGTCATCATCTATTGCTTTGTTATAGTCTTCAAGGTCATGATGATTTTGGTAGTAGCACAAACCAACCTGACTAATTGATGATACACCCATGCTGATAAGGTCGCAGTCACTGTGGGTGGTATAGCCCTGGAAGTTGCGGTGAAGCTTGCCTTTACTTTGAGCTATTGCAAGTTCGTCATCGGGCTTGGCAAAGTGATCCATACCTATATACACGTAACCGGCATCTAGTAGGGTATCAATTGTTTCATGCAGAATAATAAGCTTCTGGTCTGGAGTAGGGAGGTCACTTTCATTAATTCTACGCTGAGGCATAAAGCGGTGAGGCATATGGGCATAGTTAAAGACTGAAAGCCTGTCTGGACTCATATCTATAACGCGCTTTACTGTTTCAGAAAATGTTTCTGGTGTTTGAAATGGAAGACCGTATATTAAGTCTAAATTGATTGATTTAAAGCCAAGCTCTCGCCCTTTGTCTAAGATGAAACGGGTTTCTTCTTCAGACTGAACGCGGTTAACGGCGATCTGTACTTTTTCATTAAAATCCTGAACACCAAGGGATATACGGTTAAAACCGATATCTCTGAGCGTTTTTAAGGTTTCTTCGTCGGCTTCTCTTGGGTCTATTTCTATTGAGTAGTCGCCAGTATCATCATCAAGCAGATTGAAGTGTTTGCGTAACTCTCCCATGAGTTCGCGCATTTGATCATTAGAAATGAAGGTGGGTGTGCCTCCGCCCCAATGTAGTTGTTCTACCGTTCGATTTTCAGAAAACAACTGAGCTTGTTTCTCAATATCTTTATAAAGGCGATCAAGATAAGGCTGAGCACGATCTCTGTGCTTGGTAATAACCTTATTACAAGCACAGTAGTAACAAACATGAGCACAGAATGGAATGTGTATGTACAGAGATAAAGGCGCAGAGCTGCCTTTGCACGACTCAGCTGCCGCTAGGCAGTCTTTTACACCAAAGCCACTATCAAACTGAACAGCGGTCGGGTATGAGGTATACCGCGGCCCTGATAAGTCGTAGCGACGGATAAGTTCTTCATTCCAAATTAACTGATCTTTGTTTGTCATGTTAAAGGGCGCTCATGTTAAGAATTGCTCATGTAAATAGGTGAAAATTAACTTTGCACAGTATAGTTCACTATGCAATGTGGTTGTTGATTCATATCAACGTGCCATTTATTCCTTATTCCCATAGAAGGTGTTAATGATAAATTGATTGTAAGAGTGAGCGTAAAAAAGGAAAAGTCCATAATCCGTAGGCGATTAATAAAAGCCCTGATAACATTCTAAAGCCGGTATTTTGAATGAGCGCCGAAGTCTGCTTTGCTAGCAGTCCTGTTGTCAAAATGGCAGGGAGCGTGCCTAAGCCAAATGCAATCATGTGAAGTGATGAAAGGGTTGGATTATTAGCCATACTTGACCAAATAAGCGTGGAATAAACCAGACCGCAAGGCAACCACCCCCAGATTAACCCGAGTAAAAGTGCGCCTTTAAGGTTTTTAACCGGCAGAACTTTTTTTGACCATGGCTGGATTATTTTCCATAGACCTCCACCCAGTTTTTCTATAAAAACTAAGCCTTTCCACCAACCTGCTATGTAAAACCCCATCACAATAAGAAGAGTAGCTGCAAGGGTGCGTAAGACGGTGGCAATAACCGTTGCTTGTTCGGCTAATAACCAACCGAAAGTGCCCATTATGAAACCGGCAAGGCCATAACTAAAAATTCTACCCAGGTTATAAGATAGCAATGTAGCTAAAAGGCGGCTTTGTCGCTTGGAGCCAGGAGGGATGGCCATTGAAAGAGCGCCTGTAATGCCTCCACACATACTAATGCAGTGAGAAGCACCCAATAGACCAATTAAAAAGGCTGCACCTAGATTAAGGGTGTTATCCATGGTTTTTTTTCTGGCTGTCGTCGTTAGTATCCGTTTTAGCTTCTTTAGGGATCATATCTTTATCGTCATCAAAAAGTATGCTGTGAGCAGGGCCTTCAAGGTCATCAAACTGGCCACTTTTAACAGCCCAGCTAAATATAAATATCGCTATGGTTACAATAAAAATAGACAGGGGGATTAGGATATAAAGAATTTCCAAAGGTTTTCTCTCGAATAAATGACTTACGTCTTTTACGTATAAACGCGCTCAGTTAAAGCATTATACCCTATGTATAATCTGTTGCCTTACTCATTTATTAAGCCTAATCGCATTGCAAACAACTATTAAAGAGCTGGCTGACATACCTATTGCTGCCGCATAGGGGGGGATCATTCCTGTTGCCGCTAAAGGGAGTGCGATAAGGTTGTAAGTAATAGCCCAGCTTAAGTTTTGTCTGATTATCTTTCGGGTTTTTTTACCTGTTTTTAAAGCCAGTAAGAGTGTATCAAGGTTACTTGAAAGTAAAATAGCATCGGCTTTCATTTTGGTTAAATCATTGGCGTTACCCATGGCAATTGAGAGTTGTGTGCCTGCCATTACGGGGACGTCATTAAGTCCGTCTCCTACCATTATGATGTTCTTGTTTAGCTCTTGCTGTTTTTGCATATAGCTAAGCTTGTATTCAGGAGATGCACCACCAATTGCATTGTCTATACCGAGTGTTTTGGCTGTGGTAAAAACGGCTTCAGATTGGTCTCCACTCAGTAGTGAAACACCGTAGCCCATTTGTTTGAGTGTGTTGATAACGTGGCCACTTTCCTCTCTAATGGCATCTTCAATTAAGAACCAGCCGAGTAATTTTTTTTGTGATACCAATGCTAGCCAGTGACCTTTATCAGGAGCTTGTAAGTGCTTGTCTGGTTGATCATCAGCTAATAGTTGTGCTGCATACTTAATATGACCAACCCGGTATTTTTGGTTGTTTATTGAGCCTTCTATGCCTCCGCCTGGGGTCGCACTAATGTTGTTGGCAGAGTAGGGATGATTACTTGAAAATGCCTTTGCAATAGGGTGTTCAGAGTACTGTTCTAATGAGGATGCTAAGGAAATAAGCTCACTATTGCTTAAATCACAGTTTGACTTAATTTGACTAATAACTAGCTGGCCTTTAGTTAACGTGCCTGTTTTGTCGAAAATAAGCTCATTAGACAGGGCTAATGATTCAAGTACATGGCCGCGCGTAATTAGAAAGCCTTTAGAGCGAAGTAAGCTGGTGGCGGCGGTTAATGCGGTGGGTGTAGCAAGTGATAGCGCGCAAGGGCAGGTGACAACCAATACTGAAAGAGCAATAGAGAAAGCGCTTTCTTGATCTTGAAACCACCAGAAGATAAAAACTGAGGCTGTTATTATTAATACAGCGGCTACAAAATAACTCGCAACCTTATCTGCAAGGAGTGCAACAGCAGGTTTCTCTGTTTGGGCTCGGTCTAATAGCCTCATTATTGAGCTAATTCTAGCGTTAGCACCCACCGCTGTAATAGTTATATCAAGAGGGTTTTCTACATTGCTGGTGCCGCCTGTTACTGTATCACCGGTACTCTTGTTTACTGGCATAAACTCACCGGTTAATGCCGATTCATCAATACTACTTTGTCCTGTTTGTATTATGCCGTCAGCAGGAATGAGGGTTGCAGGTTTAACCCTTATAAGGTCGCCGACAGTGAGGTTTTTAACTGAAATAACTTCTTCACTTCCATTAACGATTCTAATAGCAGAAGGGGGTATTAAGTTTATTAAAGCGGCTATAGATTGGCCTGATTTCAGCCTTGCTTGTGTTTCTAGAAATCGTCCGAGAAGCAGAAAGAAGGTAAACATGGCAACGGAATCGAAATAAACATCTTCACCGCCAAAAACAGTGATGTAAGCGCTTGATAAGTAGGCTATACCAATAGCGAGCGACACAGGGACATCCATCGTTAAATGACGGGTTTTAATGTCTCTTATTGCAGCCTGAAAAAAAGGACGGGCAGCATAAAATACCACTGGTGTAGTGACGAGTAAGCTTACCCATCGGAACAATGATATAAAACCATCTGAAATTCCACTGGCCATACCTACATAAAGGGGGATGGCAAACATCATGTTTTGCATCATGGCAAAACCGGCAATGCCTAGTCTGATAATTGCCTTTTTACGTTCTTTTCCAAGGATTTCTTCTTCTTTATTTGCTTTATAGGGGTGTGCTTTATACCCAAGTTGATAAATCATCAGCAGAATGTCACTGAGCTTAGCTTGTGATGAGGACCAGCAGAGTGTTGCGCGTTGAGTGGTATGATTTATTGTGAAAGAGCTAACGCCTGAGTGTGTATTGATATGATTTTCGAGCAGCCAGATACAGGCTGCACAGGTGATCCCTTCAATTATGAGTGTTGCCTGCTTTAACTCAGTTGAACTTTCCGGGTTGGTGAAATCGAAAACAAACTCTTTTTGTAGGTCAGGATTATCATATGTTTTGAGTTCAGACTGAGTGGTCTCTTCTATTTCCTGTGGCGTTACAGAGGGCTGGCTCCTGTGTTTATAGAAGCCCTCCATGCCATTTTCTATAATCATTTGTGCGACAGCACTGCAGCCATGACAACAAAAAGAGCGAACTTGATTCTCAATGGATAACGATATGTTCAGGCCATTGGGGATTGATTCTCCACAGTGATAACAATGACCTGAAGTAGACTGCATTTATGAGTCTGAGCCAAGAAGTACCGGGCTTGAACTTGGGAAGGCGCCTTCACCCTTCAGTCGCCATGTGGCGTCTTGGGCAATAACATCAATATACCATTTGCCTTGCAGCGGTTTTTCTAATAAGGCAGAGAAAGCACCGCTTGGTTCAGGTAGTAATTTTATTTCGATGTCTTGCCCATCGAGTGTTGGGTGAAGTAGTTTCAATGTTAAAAATGATGGCGCTTCAGCCAAATCACCGTTGAGTCTGAGTGATAC
>ENA-ORXI01002917-ORXI01002917.1-sediment-metagenome-genome-assembly--contig:-NODE-2917-length-11926-cov-8.359946_pt1 | contig 11926 bp, 10 predicted proteins | sample MGYA00237861_ERZ511468 | MGnify/ENA primary metagenome ERZ511468 (study PRJEB26299, sample SAMN06266213) | sediment metagenome | isolation source: Hudson Canyon methane seep mesocosm | place... | reverse complement strand
TCATCTTTAAAAATTGATTGTAAATTATCTTGTAACTCTTCTAGTTTCTCTTTTTCACCAAAATAAACTAATTTAAAATTATCATCCATTGCTTTTATGTTAGTGCACTCTTGAAGATTATCATCACCTTTATATCTAGTTAAAAGTTCTTTTTGATAGCTATTGAGTTGTGTTGGATATAAAAATGCTTCATTGATATTTTGATCTTTAAGTGCTAAAACAAAAGGATAAATACCAAGCTTTGAACCATAATGTATGATCTCATCAGCAATGGACTTAGATATGATTTTCATATCAACAATCTTTTTTTGAGGTGACACGATAAGTGAGCCATCAAGCAAGATCATAGGAGTATTGATATGAAGTCCAGTCAAAAACTGTTCACTTTTTTTATATGTTCTAGCTGTGGCTATACCCATAATATGCTTTTGTGCCATACTGTTCCAAACTGTTTTACTATAATCACTTATTGAAAGATCGTCACGTAAAAAAGTATGGTCAAGATCAGTTAAAAAAAGTTGGGTCATTTGTAGCCTTTAAATTAATTTGGTTTGAGTAGATAAAACCATATATTTCCAGAATTATACAATGTTCTTCTAAAAATTTAATCTGTATTTAAAATTTTAAGTAAAAAGCATCTTATTTTAAAGGACTACACAAAGAATAAACAATAAAGAACTATACTTTCTATAGAACAAATAAAACTAAGGAGTATCAAATGAAACTAGGTAAACTAACCGTAGCATTAGCTACATCGGCACTTTTAGTGACAGGCTTATTTGCAGCAGACACAGATAAAAAAGTACCAGCTTTTGGAAATATTATGGATGTGGCTTACTCTGAACTCATCTGGGACAAATTAGAAGATAAAGGTCTTAATTCTATTCCTGCAAATCTTTATGTTGGTGGACCACCACATGGAAAAGTAAGAGAGGTTTTAGAAGGAACAATTAATGGTAAAAAAGTAATTGTTAAACGTAATTATGGTGGCAAAGATGTAAGTATTGAAAATGTATCTAATAATCGAGACAAATACCTAAAAGCAGTGACAATTATGGTTGCTATGGAAAAAGGTTATGATACTAAAAATTCAAATTGGTTCTGGGCAAAATATAAAGCAGATGGTACGTTACATACAGCACCAAATGGGCTAAAAATCGCTGGTAAATTCCCAGGATGTATTGCCTGTCATAGCTCAGCTTCTGGAAATGATTTAGTATTTAAACACAATAAAGACGCAAATGCAGAAATAGTTATTGTAAAATAATTAGACAAAAAAGCTTCTAGATAACAGAACTAATGTTCAGGTATCTAAAAGCTTTATGGCTTAGACAGGTGGGTTATCTTGAAAACAGACGTAATTAAAAAATCAATCTTCAATAATTCTACAAATATAAAATTATCTTTACTGAATGGTTTTTGATCTCCATCCTTATTTTTTTTCTCGTTTAATAATCTTTGATATTTTATCATATATAAAACCTTTGAACCGAAAAATCAATAATGCAACGACTAAAATAAAAAGCATTATCCAAACAATTTGTGCATCAAAGATAAGTAGTACATCAACTATTTCGTGTAAAAATAGACCCCACAATGTGATAGCTATTACCGTTGAGACAAAAACGATAAATATAATAGTGTAATGTTTAAGTCCAATTAAAAATCCAATAATAGATCCAACTATGGGTCCAGTCATCCAAAAAGGGATAAATACAAAAATAAAAAGTCCAAATTTCCCATATTTATCAAACTTTTCTTGGTTTTCTTGTTTTTTTTGTTTAACATTATTAAAAAATGACTCTAATGCTTTCACATGAACAATACCATTAAAACTTGATACAAACAGAGGATATATAATGGTGACTAAAATCATTTCAGTTACTACATTTATTGAAATAACTGTAAAGTGTGACAACTCTGTTGCATACCCAAAAGAGAGTGCAGGAACTCGTCCTACTAAAATATTAGAAAATACAATACCTGTGATTTTGTTGGCAAAATCGACATCAATAAAATAACTTACAATAATAAAAATTGTTAAACAAAATATCAAAAGTAAAGCAAACAGTAGAATATTGCCCTCTTTGCCTTTAAATAGTTTCTCTAATAACTCACCCATTTAAAACTCTCCACTGAGATAGAGCCAAATACCTCGATTTCATAAGCTCCAAGGCATTTGTTGCAGATGATTCTTTATGAAAATTTTTACAATATTTTTTATACTTTTGTTTACTACCACAAGGGCATAATAAGTTTGAGCCTACTTTCACGAATAACCTTTATTTTATAATTCTATCTTTAAAAAGTTTATCATAAAAGCAGACAAGTATTACTTAGTAAATAGGAAACGTTAGGGATTATTTATATGAAATTTAGGCAAAAAAAAAGCTTCTAGATAAAAGAACTAATGTTCAAATATCTAAAAGCTTTAATGGCTCCGGCACCTGGGCTTACCTGAAAACTAAATAAAATACCACTAGATACCATAAATACTACACTCTTACATTTCTAACTTGGTGCCAAAATTGACTTTTAAAGTATAAAATGGCACCGAATTGGCACCGAAATTCTATATTAACTAAATAGCAAAGCTATGTTAAGTTTTTTGACTTTTTGTGACATAGGTATTTAACTATGTTAACATTTTTCTATTCTTTTAACATAGATACAAACTATGTTAAATTATATCCTTTTTTTAACTTAGCAAATAATTCTATATTAAATCGCATATTTAAAACTACCTATTCCCCAAAAAGAACATTCTCTTTTTGATGAATAATCTTTGAAGTAAATAAACTAACAATTAAAATTGTTAATATTGGGATCAATAAAAAATAAACTAAAAGAACATCTATTCTAAAATCCCAATAAGACTGAAATAGTAAATTACTAACAATATAAGAAGCAATACTTCCTAAAACAATCCCTAACGAACTAGCACTAAAAGAGATAAGTCCAAACTCAATTAAAAATGAATTTCTAATTGTTTTATTTTTTACACCAATCATTTTAAGTCTTAAGATATTGTTTTTCTGTAAATTCATTTGATATTGAATGATAATAAAACTCATCAAAAGACCAATGATTATAGAATAGTAACTCATATTATCAGTGATTTTAGTGATACTTTCCACTAGTTGGGCAAATGTTTGAAATAGATTCTTTACATCAAGTACAGTTAAAGATGGGAAAAGTTCTGTTAGTTTTATTAACATTTGTGAAGCATTATATTCTCCTCTTGAGATAGTTGCTAATACTGTTTTAGGAGCATCATTTATAGCTCCATCTTGTAAGATAAAAAAGAAATTTGGAGTAAATTCTGTCCAGTTTACAGTTCTGATATTTACTACCACAGTATCTATTTCTAAACCTAAGACATCAAAAGTTATCTTATCCCCTAGCTTTATTCCTCGTCTACTTGCATATCTATTCTCAACACTTAACTCAATAGGTTTTGAAAAATCACTTGAATCATAAACCCCAGAAAATTTTCTACCTTCAACAATACTTTCACTCTTTTTTAACTCTGTTCTATATGAAAGATTAACTGTCCTATTTTTAAGTTCATTTCTTTGCTGTTTAATCTCTTTACTTGCATTTTCCTGAGCAAACTTTGTAAAATCAGTATCGTTTACTTTTACTATTCGTCCTCTAATCATAGGTGCAATATTTTCTAGTTTTGCACCCTTACTATTTACTTCTTTTTCAATATCTTTTAATTGTTCCTCTTTTGCATCTATAACAAAAAATCTTGGTCTCTCCTGTGCACTTTGCGTTAAAGCATTTGATAAAGATGATCCAACTTGTGGGATCAGACTAAAAAATGTTGTACACAATAAAATTGCTGTAAACAGTGTCAAAGAGGTTTTGTTTTGTCTAGTTATATTTTTAATAGCTAATGATAAAGATAGATTTTCAAAGTGTCCTGAAAAATCTAATCTTTTTAAAACAAATGAACCAATTACAAAAAATAGAAGAATCAATACTAAAACTGCAATAGCAAAGAATAATCCTATACTTTTTATCGGAGTTACAAAGTGTGATAAAACCAATAAAAACAGTATAAAAGGGATAAATCCTAAAATCGTTTTTAAAAACCTGGCTTTTTTTCTTTCTACAAGAGGAGAAATTAAAGGTATCCCTACACTTAAACTAATAAGTAATAAAGCAAAGGCAGACTTTAAAAAGAACGAATAATCAAAAGTAAAATCAAAATCAAAACCAATTAGCTTTTGAATTACTGGAGCTAAAAATTGTGCAGAGAAAAGTATTAGGGAGAAAACAACAATCGTAGAGATTAAGATTAAAACAAACAAATGAGTAAGATAAGTAAGAGATATGGTCCTTTTACTTAAGCCTAAATCACTTAAAACTCTTATATCACTTTGATGTTTTCTTAAAAATCCTGAATATAAATATATAAGTCCAACTAACCCTAAAAAGAATGAGACTAAAGATACTAATGATAAAAAGTTTGTAACAAAATTTAAAACTCGTAACAATCTATCTCTTCCATCATTAGGTGAAAGTGCCCTTAGATTTTGATCTATTGTTTTTTCTAATGAGTTTTCTATCTCTTCTAGTTTATTGTTATTAAAACTCTCTTTGAACTGGTAATTTAGTTTATACCTAGCAGTTGAACCAAACTTTAAAAGTTCAGTACTTTTAAGTGCATCTTCACTCATATATATCTTAGGCATAAAACCACTGAAACTAACTGTCTTTAAAGTATCCTCTTCAATAACTTTTTTAATAATAAAGTTTTCTTTTCCTATTTTTACTGTATCACCTAATTTTAAATCAAGAAGCTCTAGAACCTCTTTATAAACCCAGACTTCATTTACTTTTGGTTGAGCTTGATTTGGATAAACAGACTTATCTCTAAACTCTAAGCCTCCATAAAAAGGAAAACCTTCATTTATCTTTACAAGCTCCATAAGTCTTGCTCTATTTGAAGTAGATACCATACTAACAGTTGAGATACCTTGATTAAAACTTTTTACTTCAGGTAGTTTGTTTTTTATATCTACTATTTGTTCATCTGTTATAGGAAATCTAGAGTTTATAACTAAATCTGCACCTAATAAACTTTTTGCTTTTACATCTAAAGATGAATCAATACTTCCTTTAAAAAATTGTAAATATGACAATGATGCAATAGCTAAACAAAAATTTAATATAAAAATTAATGAAAAAGATTTTGAGCGAGATAGTGCTTTTAAGACAAGTTCTAAAACTATCATTAAACCAAGTTTCCGTGAACTAGTTCATACGTTTTTTCACAACGAGCAGCTACTTCTTTAGAGTGAGTTACAAGTATCAATGTTGTGTTATTTTCTTTGATTAATTCAAAAAGTTTATCCATCACTGCATTTCCAGTTTCTTCATCCAAGTTTCCACTAGGCTCATCAGCAAGTATTATTTTAGGGTTGTGAATCAGAGACCTTGCTATTGCAACTCTTTGTTTTTCACCACCACTTAGCTGAGAAGGTAAGTGATTTAATCTATGAGATAAACCCACACTTTTTAGTAATTCCATTGCTTTTTCTTTAGGATTAGAGATGCCACAAACTTTTGCAGGAAGCATTACATTTTCTAAGGCATTTAAATATGAAACTAAATGAAAGTTTTGAAAAATAAACCCTATATTTGAAGCTCTAAAATCATTTAAATCACCCTCTTCTAAATCATCATAAGAAGTTGAATTTAAAAGAATACTACCACTATCTGCTTTTATAATTCCAGATACTAGTGAAAGAAATGTTGACTTACCACTTCCTGACTTTCCCATTATTGCTACTTGTTCACCCTCTTCTAAAGAAAAATTTAAATCTTCAAAAATTTCAATTTTTTCATCTCCTTGAAGATAAGATTTTTCTAGTGATTTTATTTGTAGCATTATAGTTCCTCTTTTAATATATTTTCTAAAAATCCATAAACATTTTGTGCAATAGCTTTATGACCTTTTACATTAGGATGGATTCCATCTCTTTGATTTAACTCTTCAACTCCAGCAACATCTTTTAATAAAAAAGGCATAGTCTTAAGGTTATATTTTTCTTTGATACTTTGATACATACTTCTAAAGTCTTGTGAATATTCAGGTCCATAGTTTGGAGGGATTAACATCCCTGCTAATAAAACTTCTGAGTTTGATTTTTGAACAAATTTTATAATCTCTTCAAGGTTTTTTTGACTTTGTTTTAAATCTAAACCTCTTAAGCCATCATTAGCACCAAGAGCTAAAAAAACAAAATTGGGCTTTCTTTTTATGTACCATTTAAGTCGGGAGAGACCATCACTAGTTGTAGAACCACTTACTCCACCATTGATAACTTTGATATCTTTTTTAAGTTTTGTTTGAATCAAGTCTTTCACTAAAAAAGGATATGCTTCATTTTTCTGTACTCCTAGACCTTCAGTTAAGGAGTCTCCTAAAAAAAGAATAGTTATCTCTTTTGCATTTGCAATGTGTAAAGTAAATATAAATAGAATTAAAATAAATTTTTTCATAAGTTATTTTATCTTATATAAAAAAAATCATCATTAAAGTTGTTAGTAAAAAAAAGAGTTAACTATGAATTAAGACTTCTAAGTGATATTTGTTTAAATGTTATATAATATGGGTATTAAAAAAGATAGTTTCAAAAAATTAGGCAAAAAAAAAGCTTCTAGATAAAAGAACAAATGTTCAAATATCTAAAAGCTTTAATGGCTCCGGCAGGTGGGATCGAACCACCGACCAAATGATTAACAGTCATCTACTCTACCGCTGAGCTATGCCGGAATCGGTATATTAAAAAAGAATCAATCTTTTTAAGTGGCAGAATTATAGTCTAAAAACATTAATGTAAACTTAAAATTTTAACACTTTTTTACAAATTGTAAAGTATTGAAAAATGGGCATAAAAAAAGGTCTCTAAACTTAATTAGAGACCTTTTTTATACTGTAAAAGTTAAAACTAAAATGCTTTAGCCATAACTGTATTTAATCTTTGTGTAAATGCTACAGGATCTTTTATTTCGATACCTTCAGACATTTTAGCTTGGTCTAATAATAACCAAGAGATAGTTTCGATCATAGCTTCATCTGCACAACCGTTTAATGACTTAACGATTGCATGGTCAGGATTGATCTCTAAGATTGGAGCTGATTCTGGTACTTCTTGTCCCATTGCTTTCATCATTTGAGCCATTTGAGCCATAGGATCGTTTGCATCTTTAACAACACAAGATGGAGAATCAGAAAGTCTAGTAGTAGTTTTTACTTCTTTAACTTCTGCACCTAAAGCAGTTGTGATTTTTTCAACAATAGATTTGAATTTTTCTTCAACTTCTTTTTTCTCATCTTCAGTTTGCTCAGTTGCTGGTGCTTCACAAGATGTAACATCTTTTAAATCCCAATCTTTATATTGTCCAATAGCAGGAGTAATAACTTCATCGATTTCTTTATCGTCTAAGATAAGAACTTCGATATTGTTTTTCTTGTAACTTTCCATTAATGGAGAATTTCTAAGAACTTTTTCATCGTCACCAATGATGTAGTAGATAGCTTTTTGTTCAGTATCTGCTCTATCTTTGTATGCTGCTAAAGAAGTCATTTTTTCAGAGTCATTTGTAGACTTGTATCTTACAAGCTCTAAAATTGCATCTTTATTTACGTGATCTTGGTAAACACCCTCTTTTAAAGGTCTGTTGTATTGTTCTATAAATAATTTGTATTTATCTTCATCTTTTGCAAGTTTTTTGATTTCACCTAAAACTTTTTTAATAGATGATTGTTTGATATTTGCCATAACTTTGTTTTCTTGTAAGATTTCTCTTGAAACATTTAATGGTAAATCTTGACTATCAATAATACCTCTTACAAATCTAAGGTATGTAGGTAAAAGTTCTTTTTCATCATCTGTAATAAATACTTTTTTAACGTATAATTTAACACCCGGTTGGAAATCAACTCTGTACATATCCATAGGTGCAATTGCAGGAATATAGAATAGTGTTGTGTATTCACTTACACCTTCAGCTCTTGTATGTACATAAGCCATAGGATCAGTTGAATCGTGAGAAATAGTTTTGTAGAATTCGTTGTAGTCTTCAGCTTTTAATTTAGCTTTTGGTTGAGACCAAAGTGCAGTAGCTTCATTTGCTTGTTCTCTTTTTTTCTCTAATGTTTTTTTAGGCTCTTTACCAGCTTCTTTATCTTCTTCACTTAACTCTTCAGTTACTTCTTCTTTATAGTTTAAGAAAATTGGGAATGGAATATGGTTAGAGTATTTTTTAACAATTGTTTCTATTCTTGCTTTAGAAACAAATTCACTGATCTCTTCTTCTTTTAATTTGATGTAGATAACTGTACCCGGATCTTCTTTAACACAAGGAGATAAATCAAAACTTCCAGAACCATCACTTGACCATTTATATGCTTGATCTTCACCAGCTTTTTTAGAGATAACATCAACTTTATCAGCTACCATAAATACAGAGTAGAAACCTACACCAAATTGACCGATTAAGTTAGAATCTTTTTGAGCATCACCAGTCATGTTTTCCATGAAAGATTTTGTACCAGATTTAGCAATAGTACCAATAGAAGCGATTAAGTCTTCTTCATTCATACCGATACCGCTATCTACGATTGTTAAAGAGTTATCTGACTCATCAACCATAATATTAATTTGAGGCTCAGATTCGAAACCTTTTAACTTATCGTCTGTTAATTTTAAGTATTCTAATTTATCAATAGCATCACTTGCATTTGATACTAATTCTCTAATAAAAATCTCTTTGTTAGAGTATAGTGAGTGAGTCATAAGTTTAAGTAGTTGCCCTACTTCTGTTTGAAATTCATGTTTAGCCATGTAATAGTTTCCTTTTATTAATAGTTATTTTCAATTTTAAAGTGAGATTTTAACATAAGTTTATAAAAGAAAGCTAAAGTTTTATCTATAATTAGCACATATGTTAATTGAGTGCTAAAAATATTTTAAAATAAAACAATTATTATTATATAAAATTTATTGCATTTTGGATATAATGCCTGAAAATATACTCACAATAGGAATAATAATATGTTAGAAACTCAAGAAGAATTTAAAGCAAAAGTTGCAGATATCCAATCTCAAAGCTGGTACAAAAATCCAATCGGTTTTGGTATTGCTAGAGTTGATAGAGGTCAATTAAATAGTGATAAAATACTACAAGCTACATACCCAGTAGTAAACTGGAATGAAAACTTTGGTAGTGCTGCAATCTTTATGGATGCTTTAAAAGAATCAGGTGTTGAAGTTGATACTACTAAATCTGAACAAGTATTTAGTATTACTGATGATTTTGTTGCTAACTGTATCAAAAGTTTTAACCCATACATTGAAGAAGCTGAAGGTGAAGCTCATAAAAATGTACAACTTATTTTAAATCTTTCTGCATTACCAAGAGAACTTGGTTTATCTGCTGATGATTTTAAAGTTGTATTTGTATTTGCTGATGAAAATGCTTTAAGTGTTGAAGCTGCTTACTTAAAATTAAACGCTCTTTCTACAGGAAAAGCTGCTTTAAGAAGTCTTAACTTAAATGGTATTTTTGGTCAATTACACAATGTAGCTTGGGAAGGTAATAACCCTATTGAGTTAGATTGGTTAAGAGCAAATGAATTAACTCTTAAATTAACAGGTAAATATCCTAATATCGATGCTGTTGATAAATTCCCTCGATTCTTACAACATGTTATTCCTGCGGATAACACAAGAATCTTAGAATCTTCAAAAGTAAGATTTGGTGCTCAATTAGCTGCTGGAACTACTGTTATGCCTGGTGCTTCTTACATAAACTTTAATGCTGGAACTGAAGGTTCTGTTATGGTTGAAGGTAGAATTTCTTCTTCTGCTGTTGTTGGTGCTGGTTCTGATGTTGGTGGTGGTGCTTCTATTCTTGGTGTTCTTTCTGGTACAGATGGTGTTCCAGTTTCTATTGGTGAAAATACATTATTAGGTGCTAACTCTTGTACTGGTACTGCTATTGGTGATTCTTGTATCTTAGATGCTGGGGTAACTATCTTACCAGGAACTAAAATTACTTTATCTGAAAAATCTGTTGCAGCTATTGCTGAAGCAAATCCAGAAAAAGAAATTTCTGCTCTTATGAGAGGTATGGACTTCCAAGGTGTAAATGGTGTTCACTTTAGAGTTAACTCTGTAAATGGTCAAACTATTGCTATGAGATCAACAAGAGAAGTTAAGCTAAATGCAGACTTACACTAAGTCTAAAACACTTAATTTATATCAACCAAAAGATGGGTATTGCTACAACAGCGATACCCATTTTTTATATAATTTCATATGTAAAAATCTTGAAAAGTTTAAAAATATCAAAGGTGAACTTTTAGATATAGGTAGTGGTAGTGGAATACTTGGGCTTTTAGTAGCACGTGAGTATGAAAAACTCAACCTAAACCAATGTGAAATTCAAAAAAGTTTTCAGTTTTTAACACAGAAAAATAGTGAAGTAAATGGTATAAAAAATACTTTACATAAAGGAAGTATTTTAGACTATGAGTTTGAAATGCAGTTTGATTATGTAGTTTCAAATCCTCCGTTTTACCATAGTGATGTGATAAAAAGTGAAAATGAATCTTTAAAAATAGCTAGATACAATGACAGTATGCCTTTAGATCAATTTATATTTAAAACTTCTAAGATACTAAAATCTGGTGGGAAGTTTTTCTTTTGTTATGATGCGAAACAGTTAGATAAAATAATTGAGTATATAAATAAAACAAATCTAAATATTGAAGCTATTCAGTTCTTACATCCAAATGCTACAAAAGATGCAAGTCTAGTGATGGTATATGCAAGAGTTGGCTCTAAGTCTCAAATGAAGATTTTATCACCTATGATTATGTTTGAAAAAAATGGTGACTTTAAAGACGAAACAAATGCTATTTATGAAAAGTGTTCTACACATAGTATCAAATGTGAAGTGGAAATTTAAAAGGTACTGTTTAGTATCTTTTATTTGAGTGCAAACTCAACAGCTTCAATTGCATGTATGTATGCTGTATCAAATACTTTTATATCTAAGTCTTTTTGCGAAATCAACAATCCTATTTCTGTACACCCCAAAATAACACCTTCTATGTTTTCTTGTTTATTAATAATATCCAAATATATTTGTTTAGAATTTTCAGAGATTTTTCCTAAACATAATTCTTCATATATGATTTTGTGAACTATTTCTATATCTTTTTCATTTGGTATACTTACATTCAATCCTTCCTCTATAAGTATCTGTTTATAGAAGTCTTCTGTCATTGTAAATTTTGTACCAAGAAGTAAGATGTTTTTTATATTGCTTTTTTGTATTGAAGATGCAGTTGCTTTTGCTATATGTAAAAAAGGTATCTTTATATGTTTTTGAATCACAGGCAAAAGTTTATGCATGGTATTTGTACATATAATTATAAAGTCAGCTCCCCCATTTTCTAAACTAACACATGCATCAATCAGAATCTTACCCGCTTCATCCCATCTATTTTGATGTTGGAGTGTTTCTATCTCCTCAAAATTAACTGTAACTAAAATAGATTTTGCATTGTTTTGATTACCTAATAGTTTATTAGTTTGTTGATTGATAATTTTGTAATATGATAAGCTCGATTCCCAAGACATTCCACCTAATAGTCCGATTGTTTTCATGTTAATGCCTTTTCCATAGATAGATGTACAATATCTGCTTCAATAAATTCCTCTCCAAAGGGAGTAAATCCTAGTTTTAAATAGAAAGAGATAGCTTGTTTTTGAGACCCCAGATAAACTCGTTTATAAGCATTTTGTCTTGCAACATCTATTAATGAGTTTACAATTTTAGAACCAATATTTTGACCTCTAAATTCACTCAATACTGCAATACGACCAATATGACCATC
>ENA-ORXI01002915-ORXI01002915.1-sediment-metagenome-genome-assembly--contig:-NODE-2915-length-11930-cov-6.698220_pt1 | contig 11930 bp, 17 predicted proteins | sample MGYA00237861_ERZ511468 | MGnify/ENA primary metagenome ERZ511468 (study PRJEB26299, sample SAMN06266213) | sediment metagenome | isolation source: Hudson Canyon methane seep mesocosm | place... | reverse complement strand
TAATAGTGAAATATGATTGTAATTAAATTGCAAGTTAGCATTTAAAAAAGTTAATAGACTTAAGCAAAAAAAGTAACGAATACAACAAGAACACAGATTGCAATTACAATAAAGATTGTTTTTGATGAACCATTTTTTGGATCTTCAAAATTATAGTGATTGTGTCTGATTTTTAATGCGTTTTCTTCTCGAGTCATATTTTTCCTTATGTGTATACTATAGAACATGCATTTACATAAAGGGGTAATTGTTTTTAAGTAAAAGAATATGTAAGTAAAATTGGTTGCGGAAACAGGATTTGAACCTGTGACCTTCGGGTTATGAGCCCGACGAGCTACCGTGCTGCTCTATTCCGCGATCTGTTGAAAGTGTAAAATGGCAGAGAGCAGCGGATTCGAACCGCTGGAGGCGTAAACCTCGCCGGTTTTCAAAACCATTCTTGGAAAGTCGTTGTTGGATAGAAAGCTGATGGAAGCAGACTTTATGGGTTAAGTACAATGTCTAAAAAGTGTCTTATTTTGTCTCTCTAAACCGCTAAAAGGGTAGATTTCTACCCTTAAAACTTTAGACACTTTAGCTTTAAATTTTTTCAATATATCTTAGAATAGCTTCAAAGTTATCTTTCCATTTCATATGAGAATCAACATCAGGTGTCTTCGTATCATCTGAAATAGTTTTATCATCAGGGGTACAGTCAATATTAATAATATTTTCATGAACCAATTGTATTGGACGGACTCCAATAGGATCACTTAAACCAGCATTTGCAGTTTTATAGATAATATCTAAAACTTTATCCTCCCGACTGAAGCAATTATAAATTTTTCCATCAATTGCATTTAATGTATTTCTCCAACTTTCGTTATCAGTACGACCTACAGCTCCTCCAAGAAAAATTACATCATTGATATACTTATCCTTTTTTGTTGATAAAGCTTCTAATGCATAATAGATAACTCTACAGCCTAAGGAATGACCCACAAGATTAAATTTTTGACCATCTGTTCTTGATATAGCCTCTGCTACTTGTATACCTGTTTGCATAGATCTAAACATTGCATTATGCCAAGGATTTCCCGATAAATCAGCTAATAAAGCCAGCCAGCCTAATGGGTTTAACTTAGTAGCCGCCGTTGTACCACCTTTTTTAGCAATTTCGATTAAGGCACCTTTAGCAATTACGTTTGAGGCTCCTTTTCCAAAAGCCATACCTAAATCATATCTAGTTTTTGAAGCCCAATTGACACCATAAAGATCATTATTAGAATCAAATGCATTTTGTTCTGATACCCAATCTAAAAATGTATCTTCCTTTTCTTGTGTAAATCCATTAATAAATATAATTTTGGAGCTTAAGTCCTTATCTCTTAATTGTTTTATATTAAAACTTTTGTCTTCACCATAATACTTGTTCGCGACCACTCCTCCCATTACTCCACCAAGCCCCAACCCAGTTGCTGTTATTATCGCTGTCCCAGCAGCAACTGAACCACCTACTGCTGCCAATGACGCACTTGTTAGAGCAGCACCAGAAAGAGTAGATATAGCTGTACCCGTTCCTGCCGCACCAAGTAAGCCCATATTTCCTAATGCTGCAGCAATTGGAGCGGCTCCAGCTCCTGCAGTTACAGCCACACCAGCTGTAGCAACTACACCCGCGACTCCAATTCCTGCATATTTACCCACTTTTGAAAGGTTTACTTTTTCTCTCTCGAAAATGGTTTTATATTCAGTAATATTCGCTAATCTTATGTGTAGTTTTTCAAAAGATGCAATTGTTGCATCATGCTCTGCACATAATTCATTATTCCAACTTGCAGAAAATGACTCAATTCCATTAACCTCATTTTTTAATTTATCAGAGGCTTCTCCTTTTGCCATTTCTTCGCAATAACGACATTGCAATGTATGATTATCACAATTAGTACAAATATATTCATTTCTTGTTAATGTATTTTTATTGACTAGTTTATGTTTACTTTTGGAAAAACACCATGAGCAGTACCTCTCTACCTCATCTAAGTCTGTATCTTTAAAAAAATTTGAAGATTCTACTCCAGACACAACCTTGCTTTTTAAATCTATGACACCATCTGGTATATAGTCCCGGCTATTTAGTGACACATCTTCTGCCATGCCTTTGGCTTTCTGAGCCATTTCTTCCGCTTTTCGAGCCATTTCTTCCGCTTTTTTCTTAAAACTACCCAGCATTGTTTTCCCCTTTTAATTATAATTTGTTAAATATTTTTATTTTAGAAAAGATCTTTGATATTATCTATCAGATTAATACTTTCCTTTTTCATCTTAGAACTGCATTTAGGACAAGTATTAAGAAAGTCCATAAGATTCAATGCATCACTTTTTGGTTTTACAATTTTACTATATCCACATTTCGAACATACAAATTTTAATGGTTGTGGTTTTATCATATTTGCAATTCTCCTTTTGATCAATTTTTTTGATAAAAAAACTAATATAATTAAGACATAGTATTTTGGAGTTCGGTAACAGTCAATAATTCTGGTCTACCCTTATGGACCATGCGATGGCAATTTGAGCAGAGCAATGCAATATCACTTATTTTAGATTCATGATTTTCACTAATTTGATGTATTGGGATTGTATGATGAGCTTCTATAAAGTTTTCACCTATGTCACCATAAACAGAAGAAAAGTTAAAATCGCAGCACTCACAATGCAATTCACCATTATTCTTTTCTTTAAATCTTTTTTTAGCCTCTTTAATTAATTTTCTATTTCTTTCTTTTCTTTTATGAATTGAATAACTTTTTCTTCCTTCTGGATACAAACTGTCTTCATCATCATTTACATCTTCATCCGGAGATACACTTCTTTGAATTTTAAGACTAGTAGTAATTAAATTATAAAGTTCCTCACTTAAACCTGTAAGGTAAGCACCTTGTTGTAAATAAAATTTATTACCTCTTTGTTGATAAAACCTTTCTTGCCCACTATCTCTTATAGCTGCAAGTTGGGATTGATTTTTTGGATTTGAAAGGACTTCATCAATATTAATCTTAGAATCGAATTTAATAAAATTGATTAAATTAACAGAATAAAAGCTTTTGTTATTTATATTAATAGTTTCACATAGAGAGCTTATTTGAGAATAACCTTCTAATATTTTTGTATCTTGATTAATATGTAGCACTATATCACCAATACTAACCTTTCTCATATTAGAATAACTATCAGATCCCCCTTCGTCTCTTTTAGGACTCATTAATAGAGTTTTGAAATCATGTTCTTCTCTTTTACTCGGATATGTTTTTTCCACCCAATATTTCATTTTACTTCCCTTTTATGTCGAAATTTAAAGTAGTTTATATTAGTATTTCTAAGTCGATACTTAAATAAAACTTAAGTTTTATCACAATTACGTCACAATTAATCCTAAAAAAACAGAAAGGCTACAAATGAATTTAATTACTAATAAGGGTAGAGGTAAAAATCACAAAGCATTAATCAATAAACTCATTCTTACATCTGATGAGATTATAATGTCATCAGGATGGATGAAAGAAGAAGGTTTGATGGCAATATTACCAAATCTCGAGGAAGTTATTAAAAAAAATGTAACTGTAACTATCTATTCAAATCAGCAACATACAGAAACATTTGTTACTGAAAAATTAAAAGGATATGAGAATATTAAGCATATTATGTTTAAAAAAAAGACTTTGCATTCAAAAATTTACTATTTTAAAAAAGGAGATACTTTTACAGCAATAATAGGATCTGCAAATATCACTTATGGTGGACTTGTTCATAGTGAAGAGCTATCTGTAAAAATATCAAATACGATAGATTCCGATGAACATATAGAAATAAAAAAATATCTAGACAACCTATAAATATCAGTTTTATATAACTAGTCTATATCATGTGGAATGAGATATATCCATTCCACTATGGCTATGATAGTTTTTTCAGTAGAAATTAAATAATAACTATATCTATTATTTAATTTCTACGTACTTATTTAATCCACCAATTAATTTGTCTTGTAAATAAGTAGGCGAAATGATTTTGACATTTGGTATCCAGTATCTAACTAGCTTTAGTATCTCTTCATCATACGAAACTTTTGTGGATACAAGTAAGCCGCCCTCCTCTAATTCTTTAACTGTCATTTGATTTGGTAGGATATTTCTTCTTCTAAAATATCCTGCAACGTTTTTGTCAACTTGTAAGACAACTTCTATTTGTTTTGAACTAAATGAAATATCATCATCTTTTTCAATCGAACTCAATATATCTTTCTTAATTTCAAATTCATCTTCTGTCATACTAAGTTTTGATACCTTTTTAAACGAAAATGTTTTTAATACATCATCTTCTACAGCGGCTAAATACCAAATTCCTTTTGAATTAATGAGTTTATATGGCTCTACTAGTCTATCTTTTTCTTTGTAGACAAATTTAAATTTCATTGTATTGGATATTGCATCTTGTACAGATTTAAAATCGTCTGTTTTATCACTTAGGTCTTCATAGTTATGACCCTTAATAAGGTAAGATTGGTTTATTGTATTATCAAGTACATCTTTTAAAAAACTCTCTTGGAGTGTTGGATATAATTCTATAATACCACTAAGTGCTGCAAAGTTTTTCATATCATCAAAATTTAGTTTACCTAGGTAATACTCTTCAAGATAAAAAAGTTCATTTTCATTTTTTATAGGAAGGAAAGATAATCTTTTATTAAGATCTCGTTGAATAGTTCTTTTTGTGACATTAAACTCATCCACTAAATCATTAATTGAAAACCTCTCTCCAGAGTTAAACTTATTTAGGATTTGAGCTAACCGCATTGCTAATTTATCATATTTTGTCATAATTCTTCTTTTATATTATTTTTTTCATTTTATTACACTTTGATTACTGCTTGGACAATTTATACTTGTATACTCCACTAACTAGTGTTACAATAGTTACTACTGCTAATACTCCATATAAGCCTGTAAAATAGCCAATTAGTATAGCAATAACTGTTACAACTATTGCTAAAAAACCACCCCGCATAAAACCTATTATTAAAATAAGCACCAGTATACCAATAAGTGTTGTTATCATATTTAAATTCCTTTTATATTATTATTACAGATTGAATTTCTAGAACAAAGTAAGAAGTAACTAGAAAATTAGGCTTGAAAACATTCATAATTAATTCCGTCTTTTCTTCCACTTAACGTGCCACCTTTATTCATGCGATTACTTGTTCTAAATAAATACAACCGTATTTGACTTCCCGTATAGTTTTCATTATTAATGAATCCTTCATACCCACTAATATCAGGATCAATACTCAACCCGTATTTAAATAAATAAATATTCTTTCTAAATTTTACATTATACATATCATGGCTAATCTCTAAAAGATGCTTATTTCCATCTTTATCAATACAGATATGATTAGTGTACGGTTTGAATATAGAAGGTGTCCTACTTTTATTTGAAGGTGTCATTATTATAAAAAATATAATTCCAAGTAGCAATACAAGTAAACCTATTTTCCAATTTATATAATTACGTTTAATTTTCTGATTCATCTTTTAGACCTTTTCATTATTAATGAAGTTAGTGCATAGACTAACTTTCAATATTATCTTCTTTCTTATCAGCTTTCCACCATTTTTTAATGGAGCTAATGATAACGGGATGAGAATCGAGCATTAATAGAACAGCTAAAACTGTCAACAACTGTCCACCCATGTTTAAACCGCCATAATTGCCAACATACTCTGCCAGTGAAGTAAATATTAGAATCATAATAGCAATTACATTTTTTATTTTCTTAATATGATTTTCAACAAATACTCTGGTGGTAGGTATTACTATTATAATTGTTAACAGAACTATCAATTGGGTATAAAGAGATGCACTTACAAAATAAATCTTTCCTGAAAAACCTGATCCTGAAATAGAGGCTGTAAGCATTATTATTAACATAACTGTAGCAACCTTTTCTTCTAGAATTTTTTGTCCAAATTCAATAATTTGATTTTTACTTATCATTTTTTTTTCCTTTTTTGTTAATAAATATTAATTTATTTTTAATTTTAGTAATGTTGCTTATATTCATGATTGTAATGGAATATAACCTGCCTATGTTTTGAAACATTTTTTTATAATCCATGCTACTTTTAATGTAACTGCTGATGTTTTTATTATTGATATTGTTGTTACTTTGGTAACTACTCTTGCCGTTTTCATAGCAATCGTCATTGATGTACTTCCTAATGCCATTTTAAATGCCTCCATTTGTTTTATGAAGGTAGTTTATCATTAGGACTTGCACGGTTGTGTCGCAGGGAATATTTTCTATAAATAATTTAAATTAATCCTCAAAGGATAAACAATAATGACTAGATAAGTTTATCATCCCAACATATTATATATGGGTACATCAAAGTATGAATAAAACCAATGTCACACATTTGTGATTTTTACACTTAAATCATTAATTATTTTTAAATTTTAATATAGATAAACTGTCTGATAAAGTTAAATAAGTGCTTATAAATTAGCCTTTTCTAACCCCATTTTTTAAAAAAAGGATATCTTCTGCTGCAACAAATTTTAGATAAAACGAAAAAAATTGAGCATTTACTGGAAAAAAACTTTAAGGCTTCTGGGAAAGGTTTGCATGAAAAAGTTTCAAGTGTTAAAGATAAAATTGAAAATAAAAACCTCAAGAAAATACGATGGATTGCGACAATGAGAAATAAAACATTTCATGAAGATGGTTTTCAAATTGACAATATAAATGATTTCCTTAATTCTTGTAATGAAGTAATTGAATACTTAAGTGTTGTGCCAAGCTATTCTAACAACAATAGTAGTACTTATTCAAAAAGAAAATCCAGAAATAAGCCTTCTAAATCATTAATGGAGAGATGGAGTCCCTTAAATATCTATTATAAAATTTTTATTAGTCTTTTATTTATTATCATAATAGCTTTTATTATACTATTTTGGGAAAAAATACTTGGAGCAATTGGAGTTATCGTTATAATATTCCTAGTCATTACTCATTATACCTCCAAAAAATAACACAATATATTAAAATAAAAAGAGTTCTATTAAAATGGCTCTCTTTATTTTATCTTACAATACTTAATTATTTTGCAAAGTAACAGGTAGCAATTTAGTTTTTAAACCTCGAATCACTTCGTCTGTTTCATTATTATGACATATTAAATATTCAGTAATTCCTAATCCATCAAGATTAGAATCTTCTAAAAATCTAATTTCTTTTCCAAGGGGTTTTAATAGCATAGATAAGAAATCTTTGGTAAAGGTTGTCACGTATGCATCAAAATGCCTTAAATTAACTCCATTATTAATTTGTTCCTCAACGTTAGTCTGATGACGTTCTTTGTGTACTGCCAATAACTCATCTGACTTACATACTTGAAAATCATCATCTAGTAATTTACCATTGTGCTTTCGTAATCGAATTTCACTTAGTAGCCAGTTTTTCTTTGAATTTGTGACTCCAAGGTTTTCAGTTTCAATTCCACTAACATCTATAGTCCCATTTTCAGAGTTTGAAATACGAATTTTCGTTAAATCTACTCCAAGTTTTGCAACATAACTACAATGTAAAGCTCCAATATAGCCAACTTCCTCATCACGGCCAAAATTACTTTTTTCTTTTTTTATTATTTTATTTTGAAAGTTTGTGAAAGAAATATCTGCTTTAGCAACACCAAGTTCCATAATTTTAGTTATTGAGTTTACATCAAGCTTCATATTCTTTAATTGATTAACCTCAGAATGGAGGTTATTTCTTTCTATTTCAAGTTTTTTAAATTCCTCCATTCTATTTTCCGCATTGATACGCTGTGTCATCTCTTCATTTTTTAATTCTATTTCTTCTTCAAGCTTTTTCGCCATAATTTTTAAAATATTCATGGTAATTATTGCAGCCCCCACGAAACATCCAAATCCAGTTGCCATAACAGAGAATAGCTTTGTAGGTATTATCGTCAAAGATAAAGATATTGAGCCGATTATGAGTGCGAGCCCGATAAGTAACGTAATTACATACGATGTTTTAATCACAATGTTTTTGATTTTTTCTATTAAAAAGTTCATACTATTTCCCTTAAATTATTGTTTTACTATAATAAACACTAAATATATTTAACTATAACCTGTTGTCCTCTTTTTTTTATATGTCACTATTATTTACAAGTATCCAAGTGATATACACTTTTTTTTAACAAATTTATTTGTGTTCTTTTGTTTTTTTTCAATTATACTCGTTCTTAAACATTCATCTTTTTTTACTTCGAATTTCTTATCCCAAGCGATATACAATTTCCTATCACTCTTACTAAGTTTATACTTGGAATAAGTTTCTTCCATATATAAATGCGCTCTTGCAGCGATACCTTTCGCTCTATCTGGTGGCTCTGCAATTTTACCATCAAAATACATATTACATGTTCCTAATGATTTTTTATTAGTAGACATACCAAATTTTTTATTTGATCTCATAGCATTAACGGAGCCAATTGCAGGATATAAGTTATATAAGTCTGATTCCATATATCGAAAGGTCTTATTTGCTTTTCTAGCACAATTCCTTCCTTTAAATGTCGTTCCATCTTTTTTAACACACTTTTTATGTCCATTTCGCCACTCTGAAAAAGCTCTTCCAAAGTTTTCAGCAGGAACTATATGCTCCCATTCGATCTTTCTAGATCGTGCTCTATATTTATTAGATTTGTAGCCATTTTGATCCGTTATTCTCTTATCTCTTTTAAAAGTAGCATCACAATATACCGTCCTTCTGGGTGTTCTTTTAAAGGAGTAAACCTCTTTTTCTAATATTTTTTTTGCTTTATTAAAACTCGATATTTCTAAATTTTCGGCTATTGAAAAAGATACTAAAGATATAATTATTGTAAGTAATTTAATCACTACTATTATCCTTCTTTACAGAGTTCTAAAGCGTTTGTAACATCAAAACATTTATTTTTATTTGTGGTTATAGATAGTGCATCAAAGCTTATTGTTGTTCTATAATTACTATAAAGATTCTTTAATACATTCGGAATAACACCTTCTTTATCTATTATTGGTTTATTAACTCCAATTTCAAAATTAATAACTACGGGTAAGTCTTTGTGAATAAGCTTTAACTTGACATTTGAAATAGATTGATCTAGCAAATTATCATACGCTACAACATCTTTATAGTTATAAATCAAAGATTTCTCTACTTTCGACATTTCACTATTACGATATTCTTTATCGTTAATTATTACGATTAACTTTGTATCATCAACATCACGAAAAGCCCACTTTTTAGGTAACGTTATAATTAAATTGTCTTTACCATATAAACTTTTTTCTACAATTATGTTTATTTTCTTAACTTCTTCTTCTATTTCCGTGATAAGTTCTGATACAGGTCTTTCACCTAGAAAACTAAGTGATTCCACTGCTGTTAAGTTTTGTTGTTCAAGAAGCTCACTAATGGTATCATTGTACTTATCGACATTATCATCTTTAATGAATAACTTCAACTTCAACTTTTTACTTACGACAGGAAGAAAGTTATCATCAATATTCTCATTGAGAAGGGTTTCTGCTTTATCGATGTCTCCAATCATATGATAACTCATTGCTAAGAATAATTTCCTTTCAGGATTTAAAGGGTCTACTATCGATATTTTCTCCAGTTCTTCTTCTATTTCACTTTCCTGATTTTCATGACTCATGTATGAAGTCTTATTTGCTAACATTAAACTATAGTAAGTGTTATGTCTCAATATGGTGTCATTCAACATTTCATATTCAGAAATAGCATTCAGTTCTGCCTCTTTATCTTTATTTTTATGCGCAATCAATGATAACTCATACCAAAAAGTAGGAAGCACTGCCAATTCTTCTTTCATTCTTAATAGTTGTCTGAATTTTTTTTTATCATTTTGTTCTTTTAATATATTAATAAATCTTGTAAATTGTTTTTCTGTAATTCTCCACTTATCAGGCATATCGTATCTTTGCATAATCTCCCAATATGTTACTAAAAACTCTTTCCTAATATCATTCAATTCTACTATAGAATCTTTTTCCAATTCCCATTTAGCTTTATCTAAATCCTTTTTCGCACTCTTTTGTTGATTATGATAATTCATATAAGCACCGCCAGCACTAACTATTAGATTCGTTCCCATTTGTATAGGGTTCATTCCATTAGCAGAAATAACAGATAACGCATCAGTTAAACTGTTCTCAAGTTTATCTTCATATTCTCTTTGAAATTGTTCTTTTTCCATTTCTGTTAATTTAAAAGCTGTCAAAGTATCCATTAGATTGGTAATAACTGAAATAATTTCACGATCTTCAATTGCAGTTAAATTAATATTATTAATAATATTGTCATATTCTTCTTCCAATACAATTTTATCATTGTATATAACAATTTTGTTAAGAGAAGCATGCATATGATTTAAAGCAATTGCAGCATTCTTTGCATTTTTATTTTCCAAGTTAATCGTAACTGAACTACTTTTAAAAATAGTCTCGCCGTTGAAAGTTTTAAACCCGACTACTCCTATAATTATTAGCAGTATAAGAACAACACTCATGAATATTTTTTTACTCATTATTTTCCCTATTGATATATTTTGGTCATTTTACGATGGGTATTTGCATGTATAAAGTGACAAATAAGATATTATTTGTGTATCAACAATTAACTTTATATCTTTAAATTTACAAGACTAGATCAATTGTCTTAATTGATTACAAACACCTATATTTACGCATCATATATTTTTAATTGCTAGATTATAGGTAAATCTTCTTAATTTTATCTTGATTTTTAGCAAAAAAATGACTGAAAAAAAATTGTTATTTTCAGTAAATAATATTAGTCTTTAAATGTGATTTCATTGTCACAAAAAATAGTTGATACCACACTACAAAATGTGATATCAACTACACTTATGACGGTTTGTATTTATATAAGACCAATCCTCCCAAGAGAAATATAACAAAACCAGTCGAAAAATATATCCCAACGTAGTAAGCAACTATTACAGATAAAACAGTTACTCCAAATGCGATAAAACTTCCTCTTAAAAAACCAATGATTAATACAGATATCAACATGGTTATAAAAGCATAAATCATTTTGAACTACCTTCTTTAATTTTTTTAAAAACCTTTAAAGTACATTCTTTTGTTTTAGAGATAAGGTATAAAATTAAGTACCCTATTCCATAACCAATTTTCTCACCAATTTTTCCAGACTTTTCTTCAAATTTCATTCCCTACTCCAATTCATTTAAAATTAAGACATCGTCGGAAGCCATATCAGTAAACACCAAATAAATGAAATCTCCAAATGGAGTTTCATAAGATATAATATTGTCTTCATAGTACAATGCAAGGATTTGAATAACTTCCTCTTGTGTAATTATTCGCTCATTTATTATCAAGTCATTGCCTTTATTAAGCCCATTAAAAACAAAACTATCCAAGTAGAAATCTTTGTGATTTTCCAAACAATAAATCAAGTGATTTAAATGTTTTTTCTCCCATAATTTTTGTAATTTGTCAGCAGTTTTCATGCTACGTCCTTATATAAAGATATACATAAGTTCATATGTATTCTGATTTATAATATGTGGTTATATTTTGAAGAATTGTTTATGTAGAATGAAAGCAATGAAATAATTTGTATAAAGGAAGAAGAGTTCATGAGTAGAAAAACAAAATTAAAAGAGAGCCTACAGTTAGCAAGAGAACAAAATGACAATGCTAAAAGTTGGATGAATGAACTAGAAATAGAAGGGGACATCTATACAAAATCTATATTCGCATATGTTTCTATCGTAATAGAACATCACCAGTCTATAATTGAACTTACCAATGTACGACAA
>ENA-ORXI01002913-ORXI01002913.1-sediment-metagenome-genome-assembly--contig:-NODE-2913-length-11931-cov-4.742197_pt1 | contig 11931 bp, 5 predicted proteins | sample MGYA00237861_ERZ511468 | MGnify/ENA primary metagenome ERZ511468 (study PRJEB26299, sample SAMN06266213) | sediment metagenome | isolation source: Hudson Canyon methane seep mesocosm | place: USA:Hudson... | reverse complement strand
TTAGGTAAGCCTGGCGCCCACTGGATAATATCAGGAGATGCAACCGGCCCTATCTCTTTTCTAACCCATTGAACCAGCTCTTTTTTAAGCTCATCCGTTGGCTCTATATCATGATTAACGGTGACATACACATAAATCCCCTGCCCCTTAATATCATGAGGATAGCCTACAACCGCAGCTTCTGCGACGTCTTTGTGAGCAACTAAAGCACTCTCAATTTCAGCAGTTCCCATACGGTGGCCAGCGACATTAAGTACGTCATCTACTCTTCCCGTAATCCAGTAATAGCCATCTTCATCACGGCGAGCACCGTCACCGGTACAATACATGCCTTTGTAGGTACTAAAATAAGTCTGGATAAATCGTTCATGATCACCAAAAACAGTTCTCATTTGACCAGGCCAGCTATCCAGTATAACTAGGTTACCCTCAGTGGCACCGTCAAGAATATTCCCTTCGCCATCAACCAAGGCAGGCTTAATTCCAAAAAATGGCCGTGTGGCTGAACCTGGCTTAAGGTCTGTAGCACCTGGCAATGGAGATATTAATATGCCACCTGTTTCTGTCTGCCACCAAGTATCAACAATAGGGCAACGCTCATCACCCACCACTCGGTAGTACCACTCCCAGGCCTCTGGGTTAATGGGCTCACCCACAGAACCTAACAGACGCAAACTCTCTCGATTGCTCTGTTTCATGTATTGATCACCCTCCGCCATTAATGCGCGGATAGCAGTAGGTGCGGTATAAAGTACGTTGATATTATGCTTATCAACAACCTTACCAAAGCGAGAACTATCAGGGTAATTAGGCACGCCTTCAAACAAAACGGTAACCGCACCATTGGCCAGCGGTCCATAAAGTATATAAGAATGACCTGTGATCCAACCAAAATCAGCGGTGCACCAGTAAATATCACCATCCTGATAATCAAATACATACTCATGGGTCATAGATGCATAAACCATGTAACCACCGGTTGTATGTAACACCCCTTTTGGCTTACCGGTTGAACCCGAGGTATAGAGCATAAATAACGGGTCTTCAGCACTCATTTCTTCTGCTGGGCAGTCAGTACTGGCTTCAGCCATTAAGTCGTGATACCAAACATCCAAACCTTCAGTCCAGTTAACTTCACCACCGGTTCGCTTAACAACGAATACTTTCTCTACCGTTGTAAGTTCAGGGTTCTTAAGCGCTTCATCAACATTACGCTTAAGCGGAATCGCACGACCACCACGCACACCTTGATCAGCGGTAACAATCCACTTTGTGCCACCATCGATAACACGAGAGGCTAAAGCTTCTGGAGAGAACCCTCCGAATACAACGGAGTGCATTGCGCCAATTCGGGCACATGCCAACATAGCCACTGCAGTTTCTACAATCATGGGCATGTAAATAGTAACGATATCGCCTTTTTTAACGCCTTGAGATTTCAAAACATTAGCAAATTTACAGGTTTCTTCATAAAGCTCACGATAAGTTACATGACGAGAATCTGCGGGGTCATCACCTTCAAATATAATCGCGGTTTGATCACCTCGTGTTTCAAGGTGTCGGTCTAAACAGTTTGCACTGGCATTAAGGGTGCCATCTTCATACCATTTGATTGACACATCAGCATGATCAAAAGTGGTGTTTTTAACCTTTGTATAAGGTTTGATCCAGTCTAGTCGTTTACCATGCTCACCCCAAAAGGCATCAGGATTATTAACTGATTCGTCATACATAACCTGGTATTTTTTTTCATCCACCAATGCTCTGGCTTTTGCTGTGTCTTTAACTGGATACACCTTAGCTTCACTCATCTTTTTTCCCCGTCGTTATTCCGTTTTATTTATTCTTTTTACGCCTCAAAGTGTAAGTTTTAAATTAGACCAAGGTATAAAGCCGGCTAATACTGAACAGCACTAAGAAAAAAGAATATGCACTGATATTTTCTCTTTATTTAATTTAGCAGTCCCTGAGAAACAGTTGCTATGCTCATGAAGTATAATTGTTTTTTGTGAAATAGGAAGTGGCTACTTGTAGCCTACTTCCTCAAAGAATAGCACTAAGAATGGATTATGCTGCTTTAGCTTTTTTCTGAGCCTCTATTATTTTTTGTTCAGGTCGCTTTCTTTCTTTTAAGGCGTATTTATTAAGCCCGGGAATATGAACATTTCTAATATAGTCTTCCCAATCAATCAAGGTAGCATCTACAGGAAACAGTGCTCTGTCGGCTTCACTTAATCTATCATGAAGCGCCATTAATTTTTCATTATGAAAAATATACGAAGGCTGAGTATAAAAAGAAAACACCGTTGATAACTTCATGCCGGTATCAAGGTTTTCCAGCAGTTCGCCCTGTGCATTACCACCAAACAGTTTACTGATTTTATTGATCCCCATTATTGGAAATTTAACGGTGCTCATCATCGCTAAAAACACTTTTTTGCTCACCATAATGAAAGGACGTTTAGGCTTTCGGTAAAACAAGCGATCATGCTTTAAGTGGTTTATATCTGCTTCTTGCTGAGTAAACTTAATAAGCTGACGTATTTTTACAGGGTTAACCCCGCTACTACAGCACTGATAAACCCGATGTTTGCTTTGGTTTTTAGACGGATTTTTAAGTTGCTCTTTAAGTAGTTCTGCAACAGCAATAATAATGCTATTAGCCACTAAATCTACAGGGATAATATCAACAATACCGTCGGGATCCCCAGGAAAGAACACCACCTTTTCCCTGGCATAAGCCATGAGAATAGCATCGGCTACTTTAACGCCTTCTATCCAACCAGGAGACGGTTCAATTAAAGCGCTCTCGACAATGGCTGGTCGCAATATAGTTAAAGGAGAGCCTTGTAGCTCTTTTCTTAAAATCTGCTCACCCATCCACTTGGTAAAGGTATAAGTATCATTCCAGCCATAGCGATTAGATTCAGAAATACCCAAGTCAATTAATTTATTTTCAAGGACTTCACCAGAATAGCGCATTTTTAGTTTAGCAATTTTACATTGAAGGTCATTAAGTAATGCGTCCAACTCATAATAACCGTTGTTATTAAGAGGGATCAGGTTACTTACTGGTTTAACATTTTCTTCATGCATAGCGCCTTTATTAAAGCCATTAACGTAACAGGTTGATACTTGAAGAACAGGAATTTGACCTGCGAGCCTAGAGAACGCAACAGAGTTATATAAACATAGTGCGTTAATTGAAAGCGCCTGATCAAGCGCTTCTCTGAAGTTAACACTGGCAGCGGAGTTAATCACCACGTCAATTTTCTTAGCCAGAGAGTTAAGTTGTTCATCTTCAAGCCCAAACTGCTTCTCAGTGACTTCGCCGGTAATGCAATGGATTTTTTGACTACAAAGACGTTGAAAGCTTTCTTCTCCATTAATTTTTAATCGGTCAAAAATTGATGAGCAAGCAATTTCATGAGTAAATCTATCATTTGCATCGGCGTACTTTTTATTACCTCTGATTAATAAGTAAATACCGCCAACATCAGGAATATCACTTAGTAGTTTTTCAATAATAACCTTTCCTACAAAACCTGTTGTACCTGTCACCAATACATTCTTTCCTGTCAATGTATATGTAACTGATAGTTTAGCCGTGTCGATATTTGCCGCATTATTAGATAAAGAACTACCTGCTTGTTTGCTCATGGTCATAATCCACCTTCGCCTGCTCTACTCCGAGCTACATCAACTCGTTTTATTATTTTAATAACGCTATCAGTCTGTTCCTGTTTAAAGAAAACATCCAGCGCCTTCTAAGATGCAATTGTTATAAATATCTTTACAGATAGTCACATAACAAAGAGTGACCAATAGCTCATATTTTTTTTAGATTGAAAAGACTTTAAGCAGGCGTGAACAGGCTCACAACACAGGTAAGACGCTGTTTGCAGAAATAAAAAGGATTGTAGAACAATGGAAATAACTTAATCAATTCAAAGACAAGCGTCAAACCACGCTTTTGCGAGAGCATATATTTTATCTTTTTGATAATCCAGATGCCCAATGTGGCCACTTTGAGGAATTATATGTAATTCTTTTTCAGATTTAAGCTTATTGTATAGTTCTCTGGCTGTACCGGGTGAATCAACTCTATCTTCTTCACCATGAATTACACATACTGGAATAGTTATTTTATCGACTCGTTTGATTGTATCAATAATCAGACTTTCTACTGCGCCCGGCAGAGGATATGCCTTATACCCGTCTTTGAAGTATGGATCATTATGAAAGGCATCATTAACCTCTGGATTACAAGAAGCGGGCACTTTTATGGCTAAGTCGTAAAGTGGAATTTGAATGTCACTACCTAGCAACTTTCGTTTTACACGCCCCAAACCAGAAATAGCTTTAAACACCACTGTCTCAACAGGGGTGATGATCGTTTTAACTGTTGCATCCAAGGTAACCAGAGCCTTAAGAGAAGTCGGTTCTTTGAATGAAGCTTGCTGAACAGCTGCCTCAAGAATAGCCGTTCCTCCTGATGAAAACCCTACAGCACCAATTCGCGTTTCATCTATTTGGTCATGCAATGAAAGAAGCTCTATCCCGGCAAGAATATCAGGCACCCACTGCCGCATTCGTACATGATACCTAGCGCCTTCACTTTCTCCATGACCATGCATATCTATCGCCAATGCTGCATAGCCGTTTTCAGCAAGAAATTCAGCAAACTCGAAAAAGTGTTCTTTATAATCAATAGCGCCATGACAAAAGATCACAGCAGGAAACAAATTAGCGGAAGACTTATGACTGGGTGCATCGGGCAAAAAGAGCGTGCATTTAATTTTATCACCCAAAGACTTAAACTGAAGATATTCCTTTCTCACCATTTACTCCCTTAAAGCAGGTCTCGATTTTAGTTATAAGTGCGCCAATTGAAAACAGCGTATTATGAACCAGACGATTCAACCAGGGAAGTATATTTAATTGTCTCAAGTAAATGTTCCAAAGACATTCGTCCAGAAGATTGACGAATTTTTTCCACTAACACGGCCTGACAACCAAACTCACGTTCATCATATCGATGCTTTTTTTCATCCAGCGCGGGCTCCTCTGGCCGTAGTTCTTTAAGGTGTAGTTCTTTAAGATTCAATTCACCTTGGGGAGCCGATTTAAACCTTTCAAGGTCTTGAGCAATTAACGCTCTGTTATCTTCATCTAATTCAGACGGATCGATCACCTGAAGTAGGCCATGAAGCAAATCAGTTGCCGCGCCCCCCAAACGATCACCGTAGGTAACAATACAACTGGATAATAATGTAACTACCTGCTCAGGTGATGTGTCATCACTCTGTAAAAATTGATTCATCTTGATTCTTAGGTCTACCCAGGCATCTTCCGGTGTTTGTGTTAACGGAACAGGGATTCCAGTAGATGTGGTTTCCTTAGGTATAGTTTCGCTTGGCTTAGCCTCAATTACTTCTTTAGCGCGTCGGGCATTAGAGTGTTCAGCCAGCTTTTTCCAATAAAGTGAAAAAGACACTTGTGGCACACGACCTCTATTAAATACCTTATCTAAGCGATCAGCCAAGCGATAAAAACGTTTGCACGATGGATCAACTTCAGGAAGCATCGCAACAGGACGTTGCAGGGAGATAGAAGACCGAATACTCTCATCCATCCAAACTGAACCTAGAAATTCAGTATCTATACCTATATATTTTTTTACGGCTACCTCAAATCGTCTATATATTTTATCCGCCTTAGAAGTATCCTGAACCATGTTAACAATCACCTGTGGCTTACGTTTATAGCCACGTCGACGAAGAACTTTAAGTAGTGAGAATGCATCGGTAAGTGAGGTTGGCTCAGGCGTTATGACCACTGCAGCCATTTGGGCTGCGGCAACAAAATGAAGAACCGTTGGAGATATTCCAGCCCCCGTATCAATAATCAGGTAATCATACTTTGGTTCAATAAACTCAAGTGCTTCAACTAATCTTCGCTGTTGAAACGTATCTAAATCAACACATTTAGAAAACCCAGAGGCACCCGGTACGATATCAAGGCCGGCAGGTCCGGAAAAGACAATATCCTGAATAGATTTTTCGTTCGTAAAAAGGTGTTCTAAAGTATAAGCAGGCGTAATGCCTAACATAATATTAACGTTAGCCATGCCCATGTCGGCATCAAACAAACAAACCTTGGAGCCCGACCGAGCCAAAGCAATAGCTAAATTAACTGAAAGACTGGTCTTTCCAACACCGCCTTTACCGCTGGTAAAAGCAATTACACGTGTCTTTTTAGTCGACCCGACTTTAGCCATATAAAGGTACTGCCGTTATTATAATTATAAATTCGTATTCACATTCTATAATGATTCAATTTTATAAAAAAGAAATAAAAATGACCTCACTCTCATTTTTATTTCTTTTTTGCACAGCAGTTCCTATAATTCGCATAAAATAACATCAACAAACCTTTAATTTTTAAAGAATATTAACTACTATCTCCTTAAGGGATTGTTCAATAGTTGATCTATGTTTACTCAAACTGTCATAAATACGGATTAGAATAGACACCGGCTCAATAAAACATGACGCCAAAACCAGTTTTAATAATAAGCCCAATAAAAAAAATAAACCAAAGAAGCAATGCACTTATGACTAGAGTTCAAGAATGATAATTAACTCGGATGCCGTTTTTGAGGAACTAAAGGTCAATAAGCTACCTTCGCTACCTCATATTTTGGTGGAAATGCTGGCGGCCTGCCAAAGTAGCACCGCCAATTTTCAACAAATTTCCGACATTATTAGCCGTGATGCAGCCGTTACCGCACGGGTGATATCACTGGCTAACTCATCATTCTATTCCAGGTCAAGCAAGATAAACTCACTTGAGCGAGCATTATTGGTTCTAGGCACTGAAACAATAAAAACCATTGTTATTACGGCCTCGGTACAGCAATTTTTCTCAGGGTTTAGCACAAGTCACACTCAATACCTTAAACAATTCTGGAAACATTCCCTTGCTTGCGCACTTTTAGCAAAAGCACTTGCGACGCTAACCAGCTACCCTCACCCGGAACAAGCTTATTTAACAGGTCTTCTTCACAATATTGGTGAGTTGGTACTTGAAACTAATCACCCTGGTGATTATGACCATTGCGAGGTAGGTGCCTGGCTTGCTGATGAGTGGAGTCTTGGTGAGTTTGCATCAGATGCCATTCGGTTTCATCACGCGCCTCTTAAATCAGTATTAGACGCACACCATCTGGTAAAATTAATATTCTTGTCGAGTCAGCTAAGTAAAGACAATGCGCTTGAAGACCCTGCCAGCTTTGAAATTGCAGAAGGCATGTTCGACCTATCCGCAGCACTGACCCGAGAAATAGTCATTCAAATACAGAACGAAGTCATTGAAATTGCCAATTCGCTAAATATTCCAATTAGCAAAGATGGGGATAGCGACTGGGAAGCAGAAATAGATAAGAAAAAGCAGACTGAAATGGCCGATCAAATAAAAAACATTGGTCTACTTCAAACAGCAAACAAACACTTATCGCAGTCTGACTCTTTACCTCAACTTTTTCAGGGAATTCAAGAATCGACTGAGCTGTTATTTGGCTACCGTAATACAAAAGTTCTACTCATTGATGAATTTGACGGGTGTTTAAAGTATTTAAAGCTAAACGAAACTGAAAGCAAGTTAACAGATGTTGAGCTCACTATCCCTCTTCAGGCAGAAAGAAGCCTGATTGCTAGCTCAATCATTAACCGAAAAATACTATGTACATCCGATCAGGACTTATTTACCGATGGCTTACCTGTTATAGATAAGCACTTTATCAGACTCACTGGCGGTGAAGACTTTGTCTGCGTCCCAATGGTCTGCGATGACAAAACCATCGGTGCTTTGATCATGGGAGGGGGCTCTGAAACACATATCCCCCCAGCAACACTTCAGCTATTAGACTATTTTGCATCTGAAGCTGCCAGCGCCTGCACACAACTAATAGATGAACATAAAACACCTGACATCAAACATATAGACCAAGAGCTACAACTTAAGGTTAGGGAAATAGCTCATGAAGCTAACAACCCTCTCAGCATTGTACGAAATTATCTTGAAACGCTCTCCACAAAATTGGGCGAAAATCACGATGCGCAACCAGAAATTAATATACTGAAAGAAGAGATAGACCGCACAGGACAAATCATTCTAAGGTTAAGGGACCTACATCAGAATACGGAAGACAATGAACCCGGCGTTGATATCAACCGTGAAATAAGTGATCTGACTAAATTATTTGAAGGCTCTCTGTTTTTGAGTCACGGGATTGATTGTGAACTTAAACTAGACAAAAAACTAAAGCGACAAAAAGGTAACCGGAGCCACCTGAGGCAGATACTGACAAACCTTATAAAAAATGCAACTGAAGCCATGGAAAGTGGTGGAAAGATCAAAATAAAAACGTCACACAGTGTTAACGTAAATGGACGAGATTTTGTCGAGGTCATCATTACAGACCAAGGACCTGGAATTCCGGATAACGTACTTAGTCATCTTTTTCACCCAGTCACATCCACTAAAGGAAATGGTCACTCCGGACTTGGACTCAGTATTTGCAAAAACCTAGTCAATGATATGTCAGGAACAATTAGTTGCAGGAGCAGCGATAAGGGAAGCGAAATGCAAATCCTTATTCCCGAACAAAAGATTGATCAGAAATAGAGAAAGAGTAGCAAGTAGCAAGTAGCAAGTAGCAAGTAGCAAGTAGCATTAGGATATAAAAAACTGTTATGGAGAACACAATAATGACAATAATGAAACTAGAGTAGTACTGAAAGTACTAGCTAGTACTAAAAATAGCAGTAAAGGCAAAATGAAAGCTGAAAATAAAGACGCTGACACGTCTGTAAACAACGTATCTATAAATACGAATAAGGCACGCCTTCTTATCGTCGATGATGAACAGAGGCTTTTAACCAGTTTGAAAGAACTGTTAATGGCTAATAACTATCAGGTCGATACAGCCTTGGGTGGAAAAAATGCTTGCCTGCATTTGCTTAAGCAGCAGTATGATCTTGTTCTGCTAGATTTACGGATGGGCGACTTCAGTGGCCATCGCGTTATGGACTTTATGTCAGAGCGTGAAATTGACGCGGCTACTATTGTAGTCAGTGGTGAGTCATCATTTTCCGCCGTCAGCAAAGCACTTCGCCGCGGTGCTTACGACTATTTGAAAAAGCCTTATATTCCAGATGAGTTATTAGCAACAGTAGAAAATGCCCTACAGAAAAAGCTGCTTGAAAAAGCACATAACGCTATGCAGGTTCGTCTGAAAAAGTCAGAAGAATTGCACCGTTACATCGTAAACAGCTCTCCTGATATTGTATTTATGCTAGACAGAGAAGGCCGCTTTACATTTATAAACAACAAAATCGAATCTGTTCTTGGGTATAAAAAGAGAGAATTAATTGGCACACACTACAAAACAATTGTAGACGAAAAAGACTTTGAACGAGCGAGCTATGCATTCAAAGACAGCATATACAGTGGTAATGCTAACGGTCATAAAAACAGTGATCAAACCAGTAAAACAACAAGAACCATTGAGCTACATCTAAAAACCCAAGGTGGCAACCGTGCGCCTCGTTATTTCGAAATAACCGTATTTCCTATCGAGAGTAGTACTGCAGGATTAAAAGGTGTGCCTAGTGGTGCTCTAAAAAAACTCATAGGAACCTACGGTACCGCACGAGATATTACTGAGCGTAAAGAAGCTGAAGAGTTTATTAACTTTCAAGCTTATCATGACCTACTGACCCGACTACCAAACCGGGCTTTATTTAAAGACAGACTAAACCTGGCCATTACACACGCGAAGCGAAATACGCAACATTTAGCCGTTATGTTTCTTGATCTTGATCGTTTTAAGGTCGTAAATGATACATTAGGTCATGCCATGGGTGACCGCTTGCTTCAGTCGGTATCAATGCGTCTGGAAAATTGTTTACGTGAAGGTGATACGCTTTCCCGTTTTGGTGGAGATGAATTCACCTTACTTTTACCTGACATTTCATCAAAAGAAGATGCCAGAAAAATAGCTCGCAAAGTTATAAACGTACTGAAAGAACCGTTTATGCTAGGTGAACATGAAGTATTCGTTGGCGTCAGCGTTGGCATTGCAATGTATCAGGAAGCTGGAAGCAGCGTCGAACAGCTGATTCAAAATGCTGATATAGCCATGTACCACGTTAAAGGTCGAGGGAAAGACGGTTACCAGTTTTTCTCAGATGCTATGAACGTCACCAGTTCAAATCGATTAAAAACCGAACGAGACATGCGTAACGCACTGGAAAACAATGAATTTCGTGTCTATTACCAACCTCAAATAAATGCGGCAACAGGCGAAATAATAGGCGTAGAAGCACTGATCAGATGGCACCACCCTGAAAAAGGAATTATTTACCCCTCTGATTTTCTGCCTTTGGCTGAAGAAACCAAACTAATCTTTGAAATTAGTGAGTGGGTGCTAAAAACAGCATGTTGTGAAGTTAAACAGTGGATTGACGCGGGTCATCACAATATTCGTTTGGCTGTTAATTTTTCACCTTCACAGGTTGAGCACCCTCGCTTTGTTAATTTACTATTCAATCAATTAGAAGAATATAGCTTTCCACCAGAAAACCTTGAGATTGAACTGACAGAAAACGTCATTATGAACGATCTCGAACATATGATTCAAAAGTTGAGTAAGCTTTCAGACAGCGGTATTAGAATCGCTATTGATGATTTTGGAACAGGCTATTCATCCTTAAACTATCTACACAAACTTCCTATCAACACCTTAAAAGTTGATCAGTCTTTTGTACATGATATTCAAAATTCCGATAATGAAGCCTGTATCGTTAACGCCATTATTGCTATGGCTCACGGCCTTAAGCTAAACATTGTAGCTGAAGGTGTTGAGACAGCACAGCAGTTGGAGTATCTAAAAAGTCTCGGCTGCCATGAACTTCAAGGGTTTTTCTTTGGCAAAGCCCGTCCTGCAGATGAGACTATTCAGTTAATTAATCGCGGAATACAGTCCAAAGCAAGTTAGTAATTCCCCTCCCCCCTGTTTGGTAATCGCCCCTCTGTCATTCTGCAATTTAATCGCAGAATGGTAAGGGTGATCATTTGTGACGACACTCTCAACTTTATTTTCCATTGTCTAACAATCCAAAAAACTATGTTAGACACTCTTATAAAACAAGCAGTTATTTTGCGAAATTTTACATTCAGAAACGTTCTGAAACAAAAAATGAGGATTACCTCACAGCTTTTGATAGGGTGCTTCTTTACTATGATTTGCATCAAATGAATTCGAACTAGCTATTTAATATACAACAATAAGAGATCCAGCATGAAAGACAGATATAAGTTTATTGGCCCAGCATACGACTTACTAAGTAGCATATACGGTGGTGAGTCTATTCATAACTGTAAGCGTGCCATGCTTGATACAGAAAATGTAAAACAGGGTGACAAAATTCTTATTGCTGGTGTTGGTCATGGTAAAGATGCCATCAAAGCGGCTGAGCTAGGTGCAGATGTCACCGTTGTTGATTTATCTGAGACCATGCTTCGTAAATTTCAAGAGGCTGTTGATAAACACCCTGGTAAGCTCACGATCCGTCAAGTTCACAGCGATATTCTTAAGTTCGAAGAGTTTGAACAATATGACATGGTTGTAGCTAATTTTTTCCTCAACGTATTTAGCGAATCAATGATGAAAGAGATTCTTCGTCATTTAATGAAATGCGCTAAACCCAATGCAAGCGTTGTTGTGGGTGATTTCGAATACCCTTCTGGTGGAGTTATCAACAGAACCCTTCAGAAAGCTTACTGGTATGGTGCGGTTACTATTTTTTGGGCTGTTGCTAATAATGCAGTACATAACATCTACAACTACCCGGAAGTAATGAAAGA
>ENA-ORXI01002911-ORXI01002911.1-sediment-metagenome-genome-assembly--contig:-NODE-2911-length-11936-cov-5.138376_pt1 | contig 11936 bp, 10 predicted proteins | sample MGYA00237861_ERZ511468 | MGnify/ENA primary metagenome ERZ511468 (study PRJEB26299, sample SAMN06266213) | sediment metagenome | isolation source: Hudson Canyon methane seep mesocosm | place... | reverse complement strand
AAAGAGATGGGTCTTGGAATAATGATGATTGAACATGATATGGATATGGTTATGAGTCTGACCGATTATATTACAGTAATTAACTTCGGAAAAGAGATTTCACAAGGTCTTCCTGATTTTGTTCAAGATGATCCAAAAGTAATTGAAGCGTACATTGGTAGTGATGATGAGGAGGATGAATAATGGTAAATAATGAAATATTATTGGAGTTAAAAGATCTTCATGTATCTTATGGCGCAATTACTGCAATTAAAGGAATATCTTTAACAGTAAGGCGAGGTGAAATTGTAACGATTTTAGGTGCCAATGGTGCTGGGAAAACTACAACACTGCGAACAATTTCTGGACTTTTAAAATCAAAAGAGGGACATATTGTTTTTGATAAAAATGATATTACAAAAACAGAAGCTCATGATATTGTAGCTTTGGGTATGTCTCATTCTCCTGAAGGGCGAAGAGTTTTTGGAACATTAAGTGTAGAAGAAAATTTACTCATGGGTGCGTATACATTAAAAAATCATGATAAAGAGACTTTGGAGTGGATTTATAACATTTTACCTAGGTTGAAAGAGAGACGAAAACAACTTGCTGGAACACTATCAGGTGGAGAGCAACAAATGCTTGCCATCGGTCGAGCAATTATGAGTAAACCAAAACTTTTGATTTTGGATGAACCAAGTCTTGGACTTGCACCTATTTTAATCAAAGCAATATTTAAAGCAGTCAAAGAAATTGCACAAAGTGGTGTGACGGTATTGTTGGTTGAACAAAATGCAAAAGCAGCATTAAAATTAGCAGATCGTGCCTATGTTCTTGAAGTGGGGAAAATAACACATGAGGGAACAGCCGATGAGTTATTGAATTCAAAAACAATTCAAGAAGCGTATTTGGGTAAAAAACATTAAAAGTAAAAAGTAAGAAACGTAGCGATGAGGGAATATACTTGGCGGCATCTTCCCTCAATCAGACAATAAATAGTCCACTGATAAGCTACTTAAAATTTATTTAAAATAAGATTAATTTTAGGATAATATATGAAAAATGAACAAAAAAACATTGATTCTGCTATAAAATCAGCAGGAATGAAAGATGAGCAAAAGCATATTGACTCTGCCATAGTATTGGCACAACAATGGCAAAATAGAGCAACACAACTTGTAAGTGATTTTGATAGAGAATTCTATGTAAAAATGAATAAAATGCTGGATCATCCAAAAGATAAAGCACTTTTAATAGAACTGATGGATCAATGTTTTAGAGCCGAATCTAATGCAAGAATAGCCAATCAAATTATATTTTTATTAGAAAAACATGGAATGGCTCACTTTTTTACAACAAAAGACAGAACCCTGTTATGGTTATTTCAAAATATTGGTAAATATTTGCCGAATCTTTCTGTGCCTATGTTTGTTGATCAAATCAGAGAAGACACAAAAACAGTTGTGATTAAAGGTGAAGACGAGATTTTAAATGCACACCTTAAAATGCGAAAAAGTGAAGGAACACGAGTTAATATTAATCTTATTGGTGAAGTGGTACTTGGTGAAGAAGAAGCATCAGAGCGAATGGAAAAATATATGAAAGCTTTGGAAAATCCAAATATTGATTATATTTCTATTAAAATCTCAACTATTTTTTCCCAAATTAATCCTTTAAACTTCGACAAAACAGTTGAAATACTCGTAGAAAAACTAACCAAAATATATGCACAAGCTCAAAAATATCCTTATGTAAAAGAAGATGGAACTAAAGAAAACAAATTTATCAATCTGGATATGGAAGAGTACAGAGATTTAGCAATTACTGTTGAAGTATTTAAGCAGACTTTGGGAAAACCGCAGTTTAAAGATTTTTATGCAGGTATTGTGTTGCAAGCGTATCTTCCAGATTCTTTTATTTGGCAAAAAGATTTATGTGAATGGTCAAAACAAAGAGTTCAAAGCGGTGGAGCACCTATTAAGTTTCGACTTGTAAAAGGTGCCAATATGGAAATGGAAGAGACTGAAGCTTCTCAAAAACATTGGGAAATGGTAACGTATACCAATAAAAGTGATACCGATTCAAACTATAAAAGAATGGCAAGATATGCACTGCAAAGTGAAAACGCGCCATTTATGCATATAGGAACGGCTTCTCATAACTTATTTGAATTATCTTATTCTACTGTATTAGCTCAAGTTAATGGAACGCAAGAATTTCATACGTTAGAAATGTTAGAAGGGATGAGTGAGTCTGCACGTTTAGCTATTAAAGAGATTTCAAAAGAGGTTATTTTATATGCTCCAACTGCATCAAAAGAACAATTTACAAATGCCATTGCCTATTTAGTACGAAGATTAGATGAAAATACAGGTCCTGATAACTTTATTCGATACTCTTTTGGATTAAAAGTAGGAACTAAAGATTGGAATACACAAAAAGATCTGTTTTTAAAATCATTTGAAAATGAAAAAACTTCATTTGTGGGAGCAAAACGACGACAAAACAGAGTAGATGAAAAATGGGATGATTTTTCAAATTCTTCATACGACACAGGAATTTATCATCCAGAAGCAGATACTGATTTTATTTTAGAAAAAAATCATGAATGGGCTTTTGATATTGTTAAAAAATGGAAGTTTGATAAAAATACACAACATTCTATTGCTCCAGTTGTTGTTGGAGGTGTTGAATTAACACAAGATAGAAATATCACTGAAGCCATTGATAAGTGTCAAATCAAAGAGGGAGTTCTAGCAGGAAAATTTGCTAATGCCAATGCTCAAGATCTTAAAAACGCCGTTGACGTGGCACGTGAAGATAAAGATGGGTGGAGAAGTAAAACGCATAAGCAAAGACATGAAGTTTTAAAACAAGTAGCCATTAAAGTGCGTGAACGAAGAAATGATTTAATTGGAGTTGCTGCTGCTGAAGTGGGTAAAGTATTTACTGAAACCGATGTTGAAGTATCTGAATCAGTTGATTTTGTTGAATTTTATGCACACAGTGCCGCTCATTTTGACAAGTATGAAAATTTAGAATTTTCTGGAAAAGGGGTTGGGGTTGTTGTTCCTCCTTGGAATTTCCCAATTGCTATTCCTTTAGGTGGAATCGCAGCAACCTTAGCTGCAGGAAATACCGTTATCATTAAACCAGCTTCAGTTGCAGCATTATGTACGTATGAAATGTGTAAATGTTTTTGGGATGCTGGTATTAGTAAAAATACACTGCAATTTGTTCCTTGTCCAGGATCACTTGCAGGTGAACATTTGATTTCAAATAAAGATGTTGATTTTGTTATTTTAACAGGTGGTGAAGATACAGCTTATAAAATGTTAGAAACAAGACCAGACCTATTTTTAACAGCAGAAACTGGTGGAAAAGATGCCACTATTGTAACCAATATGGCAGACAGAGAACAAGCCGTTAAAAATGTATGTTTAAGTGCTTTTGGAAACTCTGGTCAAAAATGTAGTGCCACTTCTTTACTGGTACTTGAAGATGAAGTCTATGAAGATGCTGGATTTAAAAAGGCATTAATTGATACTGCCAATTCAATGAATGTGGGTTCTATTTGGGATTTTGGAAACAGAATTGGAACACTGGCGAATAAAGTGTCTGGAAATTTAGAAAAAGCACTGAATGAATTAGAAGAGGGCGAGCAATGGGCGTTAAAACCGTCTTTTGTTGATGATAATCCTTACATGTTAACACCAGGAATTAAATGGGGTGTCAAAGAGGGAAGTTTTTGTCATATGAATGAGCTTTTTGGTCCAGTGTTATCTGTGGTTAAAGCCAGTACTTTAAAACATGCAATCAAAATTGTTAATGATACAGGTTATGGATTAACTTCTGGAATTGAGTCTTTGGATGAGAGAGAAGTCTCATATTGGAAAGATAATTTAAAAGCGGGTAACTTGTATGTAAACAGAGGAACTACTGGAGCTATTGTTTTACGACAACCATTTGGTGGAATGGGAAAATCGGCAATTGGAGCAGGACGAAAAGCAGGATTTTTTAACTATATCACACAATTTGTTAACTTTAAAGAGACAAGTTTTCCTAAAGTATCAAAAAAATACAACAACCCTTTGGTTTCATTGATTGCTGATTGTAAAGCTAAAAATGATAAAAGTGAAGATTTGGCAAAATTAGAAGTTTCACTTCAATCCTATTGTGAAAATTATGAAAAAGAATTCAGTATTGCTAAAGATTATGCCAATGTAAGAGGTGAAGATAATCACTTCAAATACGCACCTTTATCAAATATAGTTATTCGAGTTGAATCATTTGATTCAATTTTTGACACGGTTTCTAGAATTTTGGCAGCACGTGTTTCTAAAGTTAATTTTACTGTATCAATCAATAAAAATGAAATTGTAAAACAATTTTTAAATAATTCAAAAGAGTTATTGGCTTCTAATGATAAAATGATTGAACAAGATGATATTACTTTTTCTAAAACAGTAAAAGATTATCAAAGAGTTATTTACTCAGATATCAATAAAGTGCCTTTATTGGTTTTTGAAGAAGCTTCAAAAACAGCTACGTTTATAGTAAGACAAAAACCAATGATGGATGGACGACTGGAACTTCTTAATTATTTTGAAGAACAATCTATCTCTCACTCATATCACCGATATGGAAATATTGGAGCTCGTGGTATCGAATAAGAAGGTTTTCCTTCTTATTTGGTTAACCTCATGTTTATATGACAGACAAAGCTAAATCCACCCTTTTAGTTCTTTTATGTGTTGCCTTATGGGCAATGATTCCACCTGCTGCTAAAATTGGACAAACCCATTTAGACAATCATCAATTTCTTTTTTACTCATCACTTGTCTCTTTTTTAGGTCTAATGATTACTACGGTTTTTTATAAAAAAGCCAAATATATCAAAAAATACAGTATTAAAAACTGGCTTACTGCAGTAGTTTTGGGACTTCTTGGTACCTATATTTATTATTTGTTTTTATATTTGGGATATGACAAAGCCAAAGGTTTGGAAGTCCTGATTGTTAATTATACGTGGCCTATTTTAATTGTACTGTTTTCTTTATTTTTATTAAAAGAAAAGCTTACCCCAAAAAAGATAATTTCTTTACTGTTGGGTTTTGTTGGAGTGAGTATTGTTTTGACAAAAGGGGATTTGTCAAATGTTCATATTGAAAATCTTGAAGTGATTTTTTTAGTATTTATAGGTGCCTCCTCCTTCGCACTTTTTTCAGTATTAAGCAAAAAAGTAACCTTGGAACCAATAAGTGTTACAGCGGTCTATTTTTTTACCGCAACAATTGCTTCATTTATTTCAATGCTTTATTTTTCTGAGGCTAAACTTCCCTCTTCAATAGAAATCTTCCCTATACTTTTAAATGGTTTGTTACTGAATGGTTTCTCCTATTTGTTTTGGTTAAATGCGTTAAAACTCTCTGAAGCTTCATATTTAGCACCATTTGTATTTGCTACACCTGTATTATCTGCAATTTATTTGATTGTATTTTTTAATGAACCTGCGCAAATAGCTTATGCTGTTGGATTGGTGTGTGTTGTTATTGCTGGATTGGTTAACAGTTTAAGTTATAAAAGAAATATGAAATATAAAAAATAAAACTTAGAATTTAAGACTTTATTTGCCTTCAAAAAATCATCTAAAAAAATCTCTAAAACTTTTTTAAACACAACTTTAGATATAATCACGATAAATAGAAATAAATAAGTGTTTGCCGTAAATTGCGACACAAGGAATACAGAATGAATAAAGTTGAACTATTAAGTCCAGCAGGTAATTTAGAAAAATTAAAAATTGCATTTGCCTATGGAGCAGATGCTGTATATGGTGGAGTGAGTCACTTTAGTTTACGAATCAGAAGTGGAAAAGAATTTACAATGGAAACGTTCAAAGAGGGAATTGACTACGCACATTCTTTGGGAAAAAAAGTTTATGTAACCATTAATGGTTTCCCTTTTAACGCTCAAATTGAATTATTAAAAAAACATATTTTAACTATTGCTGCGCTTGAACCAGATGCTTTGATTGTGGCTTCTCCTGGTGTTGTTCGACTTTGCCATGAGTTAGCACCTGAAATTCCAATTCATTTATCTACTCAAGCTAATGTTATGAATTATTTAGATGCCCAAGTTTTTTACGATATGGGTGTTAGAAGAATAATTGCTGCACGTGAGATATCTTTAAAAGATGTGATGGATATAAAAAAACATTTACCTGATTTAGAAATAGAAGTATTTGTTCACGGTTCAATGTGTTTTGCTTATAGTGGAAGATGTTTAGTAAGTGCTGTACAAATGGGAAGAGTTCCAAATCGTGGAAGTTGTGCAAATGACTGTCGTTTTGAATATACTTTATTCGCTGAAGGTGATCATGGAACACTGTTCAGACTTGAAGAAGATCCTGGTGTGGGAACGTATATTTTTAATGCCAAAGATATGAATATGGCTTCAGCTGTTGATGAAATTTTAGAAAGTGGCGCGATTGATTCAGTGAAAATTGAAGGAAGAACTAAGTCTCCTTATTATGCTGCAGTAACTGCCTTTGCGTATCGTAACGCAATTGATGATTATTATGCGGGTAAATTTGACGCGGATATTTATCAAAAAGAATTACACACTACAAAAAACAGAGGTTTTACTGATGCCTATTTAATTCACCGACCATCTGAAAGAAATGATACTCAAAATTACGATTACGCACTGAGCAAAGGTACTTATGAAGTTAGTGGTTTAGTTACTGCTGATGAAAATCATTTCATGTGTAAATATAAAACCTACCCAGGCGATGAAATCGATATTTTTGCTCCTCTTAATTCAAGTATACTAGAGTGTGAGAATGAAATAGGAAGTATTTATAAAAAAGAAGATGGACATTATTGTATTAAATTTAAAAAAATAGAAACCGAAACTGGAAAATTATTGGATTCTGTACACAGTGGAAATACCAATAAAATAAAATTACCTGGTTCTCTTCCTTACTTAACAATGTTTAGAGTATTAGGTGTTGATGAAATAATCGAGTAGAAATGGTTTTCTTCAGAGTTACTCAAAATATAAATATAAAAGCCACTGATGGTACTTTAATTAAATATTTAAAGTTAAAAAAACCGTCAGAGCTACTTTCTGAAAATATTTATTGTACAACCTATCATGATATCACAGCTATTAAAAAGATTTTTAAAAGACTTGGTCCAACATACCGGTTAAGAGTTATTGATGAAAAAAAAATAACTTCAAAAATAGGATTTCCAAGGGAACTTGGTATTTCAAATAAAAATGAATACAACATGTTAAAAAAACATGAAGTTGAAATTGAAAATAACCCCTCTTATATCGTACAAAAAAAAGATAAAAATCTACACAGTTTTGCTTTAAACGAAGAACCCTCTTTATTGTACAAACAACTCAAATTTAATAAAAAAGATATAACCATTGCAATACTTGGTGGTATTGGTAGAGATATTGGTGAAATTGTAAATTCACTGAGCGCGGTTAGAATTTTGTATGAGTATTTGCAAAAGAAATTCAAAAGTGTAAAAATTGATATGTATATCATCTCTTCAGATAATTCATTTTATTCAAGAGATAAAGATATCATCAAAAACGAATATTATATCAATCAAGTACATCCCTTATCAATCAATGTGAAAAAACTGTGTGAATATGATTTTTATATTGATAACAGTTCGGTTACTACTAACAGTTATTTTTCAAACATGACTTTTGTCGATGCCTATTTACACAAATTTGGAATAGACTATAAAAAAATACCCGATGTAAAAAAGCACAATCATTTGGATATCTCTTCGTATAAACCAAAAGAGGAATTAGTCAATAAACTTGATGATTTGAAATCAAAAGGAGCACTTCTTTTATACCATCCATATTCTACAAGTGTAAATAGAAGTATCCCTGAAGATATCTCCCTGAAATTTTTGAAAAAATTAATAAAAAAATCTAAAGACTGCACGGTGATATCTATATTGGAATTGTTGAAATTTAAAGATGACAGTTATGTCAATTTATCATCGTATTCAAAGACCTATTATGATTTTGCTTATATCGTCTCCCAAATGGATAAAATTATAACTGTAGATACTTCTGTATATCATATCAGTGATGCTTTTTTTATTCCAACGGTGGTTCTGTTTTCAACAATAAAACCTAAAAACAGAATAAAATATTATTCGCAAACAAAAGCAATTGAAGTAGTTGATAAAACAAAACATTTTAGTGAGTTTGTTTTTGATAATGATATGCTTAGTTTACATAAGTTTGAAGGTTGGGAGAGTATTAAAGTTGGACAGGTTATCAAATTATTAGAAACAATTGGATAAAATAGCAAAAATTAAACAAAACGTTAATTATAAAATTAAAAAAACAAGGAAGTAAAAATGAATTTTGTATCAATAATTATGGGTAGTAAATCTGATTATGAGATTATGAAGCACTGTGCGGATACGCTTGAAAAATTTAATGTAAAGTATGAGCTTATAATCTCTTCTGCACATAGAAGTCCAAGTCGTACTAAACAGTATATTAAAGATGCTGAAGCAAAAGGTGCAGTGACATTTATCGCAGCAGCTGGTATGGCTGCACATCTTGCAGGTGCACTTGCAGCAGCAACTACTAAACCAGTTATTGGAGTACCTATGAAAGGTGGAGCAATGGATGGGATGGATGCAATGTTATCAACTGTTCAAATGCCAGCTGGTATGCCTGTTGGTACAGTGGCACTTGGAAGAAGTGGTGCAGTAAATGCAGCTTATCTGGCAATGCAAATTTTAGCAGTTAGTGATAAAGAATTAGCAGTTAAATTAACTGAGGATAGAGTTGTTCAAGCTAAAAAAGTTGAATCTGATTCAGCTGAGATTGAAGTAATTATTTAATGAAACCCGTTGCGCTGTTTGTATTACCAAACTGCAAATGGTGCAATGAAGCTAAAGTATATTTCAAACAAAATAAGATTAAATATAATCTTATTGATATTTCTAAAAACAGACAAGCCTTAAAAGATTGTCAAAAACATGGATGCAAAGGTGCACCAGTTATCTTAATTGAGAACCGTTGGATTTGTGGTTTTGATAAAAAGAAAATTAATAAAGAATTAGGACGTAAATAATTATGGTTACATTTAGTGAATTACTTTTAAAACTACAACAGTTTTGGGCCGATCAAGGCTGTAACATCGTTCAACCTTATGATATCCCAGCAGGTGCTGGAACATTTCATCCTGCAACGCTGCTTCGAAGTCTGGACTCTAAACCTTGGAGTGTGGCTTATGTTGCACCAAGCAGGAGGCCAACAGATGGAAGATATGGTGAAAACCCGAATCGACTGGGATCTTACTACCAATTTCAAGCTCTAATCAAACCAAGCCCAGATAATATTCAAGATTTGTATTTACAATCTTTAGAGTATTTAGGTCTTGATACCTCTAAACATGATATCAGGTTTGTTGAAGACAACTGGGAGTCTCCAACTCTTGGAGCTTGGGGTCTTGGATGGGAAGTATGGCTTGATGGAATGGAAGTAACACAGTTTACTTATTTTCAACAAGTAGGAGGACTCCCCTGTGATCCTGTTGCGGTTGAAATCACTTATGGTACTGAGCGACTTGCAATGTATTTACAAGGGGTTGATACCATCTTTGATATTGTTTGGAATAAAAACGAACATGGTGTAACAACCTACAAAGACATTCATATGGAAAGTGAAATAGAATTTTCTAAATATAACTTTGAATTAGCAGATACAAAAATGTTATTTCAGCATTTTGATGATGCTTTTAACGAGTGTAAAAGATGTTTAGAAGCTGGACTTCCCCTTCCAGCATATGATCAGTGTATGATGGCTTCACATTCATTTAACGTCCTTGATGCAAGAAAAGCAATTTCAGTCACAGAGAGACAAAACTACATACTGAAGGTTCGAGAACTGTCTCAAGGATGTGCGGTACTTTATAAAGAACAAGAACCAGAACGTCTTAAAAGATTAGGATATTAGAAAATAGTGAATAGTCAATTGTGAATAGTGGTTTTACTATTTACGGCTTACTACTCACGTAAAACGGAGTTTTTATGAGAGTTAAAGAAATTTATGATTTTTTAAATGAATTATCCCCTTTTGAATTACAAGAAAAGTGGGATAATTCTGGTTTACTTGTGGGAAATTTTGAAGATGAAGTAAAAGAAGTGCACATTTCTTTGGATTTGGATGAACAGGTTTTAGAAAATGTAAAAGCAAATTCACTGATTATCACGCATCATCCTCTTATTTTTTCTCCATTAAAAAAAGTCAATTATGACTCTTATGCGACTAAACTTTTAAGAGGGTTAATCAAAAAAGATATTTGTCTGATTTGCATGCATACAAATTTTGATAAAACCCATTTAAATAAATATGTAGCTTCTGAAATTTTAGGCTTAGATATTGAAGATACTCAAGAGTACATTACCTATGCAACGGTTAATCAAGACTTTGACGTGTTTCAAAAAAATATTGAAAAAAGATTAGGATTAAAACAATCAAAAGTCGTAAAATGTGCTCAAAAAGTTAAAAGAGTAGGGTTAGTTACAGGTGCAGGTGCCTCAATGATTAATGAAGTTGAAGCAGACTGTTTTTTAACAGGTGATATAAAATATCATGATGCTATGGAAGCGAGTTTGCGAAAAATATCATTAATTGATGTTGGACACTATGAAAGCGAACATCACTTCAGCCCTCTATTATTGGGGCTTTGTGAAAAATATTTGAAATTAAATAAATTAAAAGCTATAATAACAGCTTCAAAAAATCCATTTAAGTATTAGAGCCAAGGAGAACCGGTTGAATAAGTATTTAGACCAATTAGTAAAATTATCAAAATGTGACGGACAAATCAGTGCATTTGAACCACAAATTGAAAATGAAAAAGCAAAATTGTCTGTTTTTTTACAAACAGCAGAACAAATTACAGCATCAATTGATAAAAATTATGCAGAAATTGACGATGTTAAATCAAAAAGAACAAAAAACAACATTCACTTATCTGAGTTAAAAGCTAAATTAGATGATGTATCAAAAAAACATGGTGATGTTAAAACTGAAAAAGAATTAAAAGCTTTACAGTTAGAAGAAGAGATTGCAAAAGAACAAATTTCATTTGCAAATGAAGAAATCACTAGACTTGATGATATAGCAGAATCAAAAGAATCTGAGTTAGTAGAATTAAAAGAAAAATTAACTACTGAGGAAGAATCAATTAAAGATTTACAAATTGAAGTTGATAATGCTATTGAAGACTTAAATAAACAAAGAAATGATGTATATCAACAAAGAGCAGAATTATTAGAAAACTTTGATAATAAAATTCTTACTTTTTATGAAAAAATTAAAAGATGGGCAAAAGATACAGCTGTAGTACCTGTTAAAAAACAGGCTTGTTACGGTTGTTATATGAAAATAAATGATTATACTTATGCAGAAGTAATTAAATCAGAAGAGATTATTAACTGTCCACATTGTGGAAGAATTCTTTATAAAGAAAAAGAAGAAACTACAGAGGCTTAATTTGAGCCTCTTTAGTATTTTCTATTATTGCCTTGCATGTATTATTTATGTGTTAGCAATTCCTCTTCTAATACTAAAATCACGTAATCCAAAATATTCACAAGCTATTCCTTCAAGATATTTTTTAAATAATAATGGTTCATTTAAAGAAAATGGTATTTGGTTTCACAGTTGTTCTATGGGTGAAACAAAAGCGTTAAAACCTATTATTGATGAATTTGACAGTGAAGATATAAATATCTCTGTTGTGACCAATACTGGGTATGATGAAGCAAAAAAGCTTACTTCTAATGTTAGATTTTTGCCATTTGAAATCTTTTTGCCATTTTGGATAAAAAAGCAAAAAATTTTATTGGTGATGGAAGCTGAACTTTGGTATATGTTGTTTCTGGTTGCTA
>ENA-ORXI01002910-ORXI01002910.1-sediment-metagenome-genome-assembly--contig:-NODE-2910-length-11936-cov-11.863226_pt1 | contig 11936 bp, 8 predicted proteins | sample MGYA00237861_ERZ511468 | MGnify/ENA primary metagenome ERZ511468 (study PRJEB26299, sample SAMN06266213) | sediment metagenome | isolation source: Hudson Canyon methane seep mesocosm | place... | reverse complement strand
ACAACGCACTCCAAAGAGTGTATTGAAGCATTTAATCGAGCACAGCAGGTTTCAGGCGATCATGAAGGCTGCTACTTTGAGATGGCCAAAAACATAAAAACCCATCAGATTTTTATGCGTGATTTAGATGCTGAGCAGCTGGCCTATGAATTGACTCACCAAGGAAAATATCGCGGTGAGTAATCTGTTAATTGTTGAAAGTGAAAATGATCAATATTTTATTGAGGCCCTAGTTGCGAGCATGAATATCGACATTAATATCGACAGTCCTGTGTGTTTAATTGACGAATACGAATGTTTAGGCGGCATAAGTAAGCTGGAAAACAAACTCAGAGCACTCACCAGCCAAGTGCAAAAACAGGGCATTGACAACATAGGCATTATTTTTGATGCTGATCATGTGGGTATAGAGCACAGGACTCGACAAATTCAAGAAAAAATCGATTTGGTTTTTGGTGCAAACCATGAGGTGGCTTTTTCTATTTTTATTTTAAACGTCGATGGGCAAGGCGAGCTTGAAACTTTATTAAAACAGATAACGTCAGCACCATCGCCTATGGCGGACTGCCTGAAAGCTTGGCAAAGCTGCCTACTTGAAAAGAAAAAAGCACTTAAACAAAAAGATTTTGATAAGTTCTGGGTACAAATTTATCAACGTTATGATTGCTGTACAAATAAAGAACAAAAACAGGCTGATCGTAAGTGTAATAATGAAAGTTCACTAAAAAATAAGTCGATTTATGATTATGATAGAGCTATTCCTGAGTTAAATGCACTTAAAGTATTTTTAAAAGCTTTGAGCAAAAACCCAGATTTGCCGGTGATATAACCGCCAGTCTCCCTCCTTAGCAAGGAGGGGTTAGGGGAAAACGTTTTCCAATCCCGTGGTTTTCATAGAGGGAGGTGAATGGTTATCCTGTGATAGAGTAAGTAAACGATATTACGCCGTACCAAAGCTCCCCGTCAGTTTTCTTATCGAAATAAATTTATTTTCTGCGGTTAATTCCATTTCAAAATATCCATAAATACCTGTGTGCGTTAGAAATGGCTTAATATTCTGTGCCGGAAAACTGATACGCCGACCATCATCTGCACGTATGCTAATATTTTTAGCGATGCCCTGATAGACTTTTAAATACTGGTCGGCCGAGAGGCTTAGCTGAAAGCGGATGAATTGATGTTTGCTCATAAGTTTATTGTGCCCATGTGCTGGGCTTCACCTGTACAGCAATAAGCGTAGCGCGTGGGCACAAGAGCGTTGCTCTATTAACGTTGATTTTGCAGTGCTGCGATACGTTCTTCTAGAGGCGGGTGACTCATAAAAATTTTTTTCACGCTCCCGCCATTAATGGCAAATGCCGCAAACTGATCGGGTAATGATGCTGGCTCATGTGCACGCTGTAGCGCACGTAAAGCACCCACCATCTTTTCTTTACCGGCTAATTTTGCACCACCGGCATCGGCTTTAAATTCACGGTAACGTGAGAACCACATGACCAGCATGGTTGCCAAAAAGGATAAGGCGATTTGAGCGATCAGCTGGGTTATATAATAACCCATGCCATGACCTTGCTCTGTTTTAAAGACCACACGGTCAACAATATGCCCAATAATGCTGGCAAAGAAGTATACAAAGGTATTCACGACCCCTTGCATTAATGCCATAGTGACCATATCGCCATTAGCCACATGCGACATTTCATGACCGATAACGGCTTCTACTTCATCGGCTGACATGGACTCTAATAAGCCGGAACTTACTGCAACTAAAGAACTATTTTTAGTCATGCCGGTGGCAAATGCATTGGCATCAGGGGTGTAGAATATGCCCACTTCTGGCATATCAATGCCCACGGTTTTAGCCTGATGCCCAACGATGTCAAGCAACCATTGTTCGGTCTGGTTTTGCGGGTGCTCAATAAGCTGTACGCCCATGCCTTTCTTAGCTGACCATTTGGACATCACTAAAGAAATAAAGGAGCCTGACATGCCGATGACGGTCGACAGGAATAATAAAGCATTGAGGTTAAGGTCTACACCGTTAGCCTCTAAAGTACCGCTTAGCCCTAACAGGCTAAAAACGAGACTAATGACGATCATAATGGCAACGTTGGTCGCTAAAAAAAGAAAAATTCGCATCATGGTTTTATGCTCCGAAAAATGAAAGACTAATTAAGCTTATAATGGTGATATTAACGTGAAATTACAATCTTAAAAACGGTGTCATGAAAAAAGAATTTAAAGTGATTCAAAAGGAACCGATGTATCAGGGGTTTTTTAGCTTAAACCGTTATCAGCTTCAACATAGCCTATTTGCCGGTGGTTGGAGTGAGGTGTTAACCCGAGAATTATTTCAGCGAGGTAACTGTGTTGCGGTGCTGTTATATGACCCGGATGCAGATAAATTAGTGATTATTGAGCAATTTCGAATGGGGCCCATGGGGCAAAGCGATGTCCGTGAACGTGCCTGGTTGCTGGAAATTGTTGCCGGGGCAATAGAAGAGGGTGAGACTGCCGAGGAAGTGGCTTATAGAGAGTCACAAGAAGAAGCGGGTTGCGCTGTTCAGGAAATGCACTTAATTAATGAGTTTTATACTTCACCGGGTGGTGCTTCTGAACGTATTTCTTTATTTTATGGTCGTATTAAAGCTGATGAGATAGGTGGTATTCATGGCTTAGACGAAGAGCATGAGGATATCTTAGTTTCTACCGTCAGTTTTTCGGAAGCTTATCAAATGATCGAAGATGGACGAATTGAATCTGCGATTCCGATTATTGCGATTCAGTGGCTGGCATTGAATAAACACAAATTACACGATTAAAGCTGGTAAAATAACAGCTTAAGGAATACGGGAGCCGAGTTATTTAGGCAATCAATAGTGAGCGTTGCGAACGGTGATGTGTTCTGCATTGCTCAAGGATGATTCAATAAGTCGCCTGGTATTCCTCAGCATGATCTATTAGGAAGGTGCTATTTTATTCGTCTTTCTAGGAATTTTAGTATTTAAAGGAGTTTACGGTTTTGACACACGTTCAGGATATAACGAGCCCAATGTCGTCATTGGAGCGACGCGCAACCCTTTCTTTATCAAGTATTTATGCTTTGCGTATGCTTGGGTTGTTTATGATTTTACCGGTTTTATCTTTATTTGCTGAAACCTTAGAAGGCTCAACGCCTTTACTGATTGGTTTGGCGATTAGTATTTATGGTTTAACCCAAGCAATATTGCAGATTCCTTTTGGTTTAATGTCCGACCGTTTTGGACGTAAAAAAATTATTGTTATCGGCTTAATATTATTTGCCTCGGGTAGTGTCGTCGCTGCTTTATCAACGACTATTTATGGTGTCTTAATTGGTCGTGCCTTGCAAGGTAGTGGCGCGATTGCCGCAGCGATTATGGCATTAGTGGCTGATTTAACTGATGAAGTACATCGTACCAAAGCGATGGCAATGATCGGTGCCAGTATCGGTGTTTCGTTTGGTGTGGCAATGACCATAGGACCTATTATTGCTGGATTCTCAGGTATTCAAGGGATTTTCTGGTTAACCGCTATCATGTCATTTTTAGCGGTCTTCGTAGTGCTGTTTGTTGTGCCAAATCCAGTCAAAACTAAAGTGCATCGTGATGCTGAGGTAGATACCGCGCAATTTAGTAAAGTTTTAAAAAATAAGGATTTGTTGCGTTTAGATTATGGGATTTTTATCTTGCACCTAATTTTAACGGCGACTTTCGTGATTGTGCCTTTATTAATTCGTGATGCGGGGTTGGCGTCTGCGGAGCACTGGAAAGTGTATTTACCGGTACTAACAACCTCAATGGCAATGATTATTCCCTTTGTTATTTTGGCTGAGAAAAAACGCAAAATGAAGGCGGTGTTTGTTGGTGCGGTGTTTACTTTAGTGCTTGCTGATGTCGGGTTGTTTTATTTTAACGGTAGTTTGTACGGGTTAATTGCTTGTTTATGGGTATTCTTCTGTGGTTTTAATTTATTAGAAGCAACTTTACCGTCATTAATTTCCAAGACAGCCCCGGGTAATTTAAAAGGCACTGCAATGGGGGCGTATTCCAGTTCACAATTCTTTGGCGCTTTTTTAGGTGGAACGACGGGCGGTTGGATTTACGGTGAATATGGTGCAAGTTATGTCTTCTTGTTCTGTGCCGTTGCAGCAAGCACTTGGCTGCTAGTTGCTCTATTTATGAATCCTCCCAAGTATTTAGCTAATTTATTGGTGTCTACAGAAGATATTACCGCGGATAAATTAGACGACTTTTTAGCTGATGTTTTAGCGGTTGTAGGAGTGGCTAGTGCTGACCTGCAGGCGAGTGAAAATGTGGTTTATTTAAAAGTGGATAATTCTCAGCTAGATAAGGATAAATTGCAGTATTTATTGACGCAGTGGTCTGGATCAGTATAAATCAATCGGATCGACATCCAAGGACCAGCGAATTTTGCGTGCTAGTTTGAGCTTAGCAATATCGGGGAGTAGTCGGTTTAATAATAGGTGCAATTGTTTTCGCTGGGTATCTTGTAGTAATAATTGATAGCGAAATTGTCCGGCTCTTTTTGCCATAGGGGCAGCAACGGGACCTAGTACCCAAGTACCATTAGCGGGGTAACTGTTAATTAATTCACTAACGGCTAGCAAAAATTCAAACGCCGTGTCTTTTTCTAAGGATACTGCACGTAATAAGGCTTGATAGCTGTATGGCGGTAATACAGCGGCTTTGCGTTCTGCTAAAGCCGCTTGTGCAAATGCCTGATAGCCTTGTTGAATTAAGGTATTTAATAAAGGGTGCTCAGGCTGTCGCGTTTGCATAATCACACGACCTTTCTTTTCTGCGCGTCCTGCACGTCCCGACACTTGCACTATTAATTGCGCGAGCCTTTCCGGCGCATGAAAATCGATACTAAATAAGCCGCTATCCACATCTAATAACACCACTAAAGTCACGTTAGGGAAATGGTGCCCCTTAGCGAGCATTTGCGTGCCTAGGATAATATCAACCTCGCCCTGATTGATGGCATCTAAATGCTGCTCTAAGGCACCTTTTTTCTGTGTGGTATCTCGATCTAAACGGACGCTTTTGTGCTCAGGGAAAATGACTTGTAAGGCATTTTCTACGCGCTCCGTTCCTAAGCCCAGCGGTTTTAATTCTTCTGACTTGCAGTCAGGGCATGCTCGTGGCAATGGCTGTTCGCTGGCGCAATGATGGCAGCGTATTTTTCGTTGTCGGTAATGTACCACCAAGTTAGCATCGCAACGTTTGCATTGAGCCACCCAGCCGCAACCATGGCAAATTAAAGTCGGCGCAAAACCGCGACGGTTTAAAAACAATAAAACTTGCTCTTTTTTAGCCAGTGTTTTTTTAATTTCTTTGATTAACGGTGGCGATAAGCCTTCTTGTAATTGCTGATTTCTAATATCAAGTAAGAATAAGCTAGGCGGCAGGGCATTTCCTGCGCGATTTGGTAAACGTAGTAACTGATAAAGCTGTTTATCAACATTGTATAGGCTCTCTAAAGAAGGCGTGGCTGAGCCTAAAACAATCGGAATATTAAGCATTTTGGCGCGTACGATGGCCACGTCTCGTGCGGAAAAACGAAAGCCTTCTTGTTGTTTAAAAGACGCGTCATGCTCTTCGTCTAAAATAATTAAACCTAAACGTGGAGCAGGCGTAAATAAGGCGGAACGAGTACCGAGTAAAATGGAGCTATGGCCTTTTTGCATAGCTAGCCAAGCAGATTGGCGCTGCGTTTCACTGTGTTGCGAATGATAGGTTTCTATTGGTACAGCAAAGCGTTGTTTAAAGCGCGCTTCCAGTTGCGGCGTTAGGGTGATTTCAGGTAGTAGCACGAGAACTTGTAAGTTACGTGCTAATACTTGCTCAATCACTTGTAAGTAGACTTCGGTTTTACCGCTGCCGGTCACGCCTTCGAGTAAAAAGACTGAAAATTTCTCTAATTTGGCATTAATGGTATCAATGGCCGCTTGTTGCTGTTCATTTGCTGCGAGTGGCGTTTGTTGAGTGATGTTGGTGGTTTTAGCGGGTAATGCAACAAAATTACTTTCGTAGACTAACTCTTTTTCAAGTAAAGCTTTTAATGAGGGGCGCCAAAGCTTGAAGTGCTGTTTGATTGTTTCAATGTTGATCGCATTGCTTTGCGCTTGAAATAATTTAAATAGCGCTTGCTGTTTAGGCGCGTTTTTAAGTGCTGTAGCATCAGTCGCTTGGCCAGTTTCTGTTAATGAAAAATAAGGCGTAGGCTTGAGCTCGCTGGATTTTCCTTTGCGCAATGCCGTAGGAAAGGCGCTGATAAATACATCGCCTATAGCATGGTGATAATAAAGCTGTGCCCAATGTAATAATTTTAAATCTTTAGCAGAGAGTAGTGGTTCAGCATCTAACAGTTCTTCAGCTTGTTTTAGCTTGCTAGTATCGATGTCTGAACTGCTATTGATAGCAAGTAATACGCCTATTTTACTTTGTTTGCCAAAGGGAACTTTGATGCGCAGACCGGGTTTTAGCTGTTCAAGATTGCAATTATCAGGCGGTAAATAATCAAATGAAAAATTTAGCGGGATGGGGATGGCTATACTTAAAATTATTTTTTTTGAGCTATTCACTGACGGCCTTTTTGCTAATGAAAATTCGATATAAGAACGTTAAGTCGTTATGCTGAAAAGAAAAATAAAGTTACCCACAAAAGCTGTGGATAACTTTGTGTGTAAGGTCAGGAAAAGTGAGTGAGAGCCTCGGTTTTATTGCTCGTTTGTTAAATTGTACAAATTTATGACAGTCATATTAATATCTTATTAATCAATATCTTACCTAAGTCAACTGTTATTTTTCTAGTCAATCAGTGGATAATGTTAAGTGTTTTATGCTTAGAGAAAAAAATGTGTGTAAAGTAAAAAAATAATAATAAATGAGTTGACACGAAATTTTGGTATCTACTTTAAGGCCCTACGTTAATCATATTAACGTAGGGCGGACTTCAGTCCGCTTTTTTAGCAATGGCGGATAAAGTCCGCCCTACCATTTTTAGATGCCTCGTATTAAATGTATAGCCTAAATTTTAAAATCCCCTGCTTTTATTAAAGCAAGGGACTAGCCATTTAAGGAATCATTATGCCGCGAATAGTAAAATACAACATAGCTGCTAATAGAGCGGATAACGGCACGGTAATAACCCAAGCAGCGGCAATTTTATAGACATGTGAACGTTTAACTAATTCTTTTTGATAAACCTTTTGTAGGGTCTTTCTTTCTCGTTTAGTAAAGTCAGTTTCACTATTTTTAGCTTGCTCTTTAAGTTCCGCTAACATCACTGATTTTTTAGCAACGCCGGCTTTTTTAAAGGTTTTTAAAAAGGCTTCGGTTTTTTCTGGATCTAAGTTTTCATGGTGTGTTCTGATTTCCTGAAGGCGCTTGGCATCGGTACGCTTTAAGTATTCACGTAAAAATCCCACACCAAAAATAGCGCCGACTGCAATATGAGTCGAGCTAACAGGTAAGCCTAATTGGCTAGCGATAATCACGGTAATTGCAGCGGCCATAGAAACGCAGAAAGCACGCATTTTATCGAGCTCTGTAATTTCTGTGCCGACGGTTTTAATGAGCTTTGCACCATATAATGCTAATCCAAGGGATAAGCCTAAAGCACCAATTAGCATAACCCATATTGGAATAGCGGCTTTTTTAGCAATCTCACCACCGTGACTTAAAGCGTCGTTAATGGCTGCTAACGGGCCAACGGCATTAGCAACATCATTCGCACCATGAGCAAAGCTCAATAAGGCCGCAGCGAAAATAAGAGGAATGGTAAAGAGTTTATTAACGCTAAATTTATTATTTTCTAAAGATTTAGCTGCTTTGTTAATGAAAGGGCGTACTGCAAAATAAAGTATTAAAGCAAAGGCAAAGCCAACAGATCCAGCTGTTAAGAAATCAACTTTCCATATTTTTTTCAAGCCTTTAAGAATTAAATAGGTGGAAAATGCCCAAGCCATGATAGCAATTAATAGAGGGACGACTTTTTTTGCTGCAGCCAGCATATCCTCCTGATAGGTCATGCTGCGTTTTATAAAGTATAAGAAAGCCGCTGCAATCAAGCCTCCTAGCATCGGAGAAATAACCCAGCTAGCAGCGATTTTGCCAAATACGGCCCAGTTAGCAATATTCCAGCCGCCAGCGGCTATTCCAGCACCTAATACACCGCCGACAATCGAATGCGTCGTTGACACGGGAGCGCCAAAAAAGGTAGCGGTATTTAGCCAAATAGCTGCAGCGAGTAACGCAGCAAGCATTAACCAAACGAAAGTGTCCGTATTATTAATCAGGGAAGGGTCAATAATTCCTTTTTTAATGGTGCTAACAACTTCGCCGCCCGCAATTAAGGCACCAGCGGATTCAAAAATCATGGCAATCAAGATAGCGCCGGTTAAGGTCAGTGCTTGAGAACCCACCGCAGGGCCGACATTATTAGCGACATCGTTGGCGCCGATGTTTAAGGCCATATAGCCGCCAATCACGGCGGAAACAATTAGGAATGTCTGATTAGGCGTATGCGCAGTGGTCATGCCGATAAACAGCATAATGCCTACTAGGAACAGAATTGCGCCTCCAATTCTAAGTAGTTCGGTGCGCATTCCCGCCCCTTTATTTTCGATTTGATTGAGATTCTTTAATTCCATGTTCCCTCCCCAGGGATTGGTTAATTTATTATTTATCTTGTGGATTTTAGCGCAGTTTAGGGAATTACATGAGCAGATATTTTAAATATAGCGAAGCTTGTGTATTAAATTTGCAATATTTCGCGTTATCCATTACTTTGTACGATTAACCGAAAGGCTAGGGGTGCTTCGTTACAAGAAGCTGAGATAAAACCCTTTGAACCTGAGACCAGCTAATACTGGCGTAGGAAAGCCCACAAGCTCCCGTCTGCGCCTTGATTTTTTGAAATTGGAGATACAACCATGAGCGCAGTCCCTAAAGATATTACCGAGACCAACGAGGGTGGAGTAAAAATTGACTCTTACCCCGCGTCAGAGAAAGTTTATATCCAGGGTAGTCGTCCTGATATACGCGTACCTATGCGTAAAATCACCTTGTCTGATACACCGGTACATTTTGGTGCTGAAAAAAATACGCCACTATTTGTTTACGATACTTCAGGTGTTTACACAGACCCTGATATTGCCGTTGATTTACAAAAAGGCTTGGCCGGTATCCGTGATGCATGGATTGCGGAGCGCGACGATACTGAAGAGTTAGATGGTCCTACATCTGACTTTGGTAAAGAACGCCTGCATGATCCTGAAACGGCAGATATGCGTTTTGATCATATACGCAAGCCACGTAAAGCAAAAGCTGGCAAAAACGTCTCACAAATGCATTATGCGCGTCAGGGTATTATCACGCCTGAGATGGAATATATCGCCATTCGTGAAAATCAAAATATGTCCGAAATGCGTGACTTATACAAAGGTCAGCATAAAGGACAGTCTTATGGCGCATCTATTCCTGATGAAATTACGCCAGAATTTGTGCGTGATGAAGTGGCGCGCGGACGAGCCATTATTCCTCTAAATATCAATCACCCAGAAGTTGAGCCAATGATTATTGGTCGTAACTTCTTAGTGAAAATTAACGGTAACTTAGGTAATTCAGCTGTTACCTCATCAATCGAAGATGAAGTCGAAAAAATGATGTGGGGTATCCGTTGGGGTGGTGACACCATCATGGATTTATCAACCGGTAAAAATATTCATGAAACGCGTGAATGGATCTTACGTAATTCACCAGTACCGATTGGTACCGTGCCAATTTATCAGGCTTTAGAAAAGGTAAACGGTAAAGCAGAAGATTTAACGTGGGAAATTTTCCGCGATACGCTGATTGAACAAGCCGAGCAAGGTGTGGATTATTTTACTATCCATGCAGGTGTACGTTTACATCATGTACCAATGACGGCAAAACGCATGACTGGTATCGTGTCACGTGGTGGTTCGATCATGGCGAAATGGTGTTTGGCGCATCATACAGAAAGCTTTTTATACACGCATTTCGAAGATATTTGTGAAATCATGAAAGCCTATGATGTCTCGTTTTCATTAGGAGATGGCTTACGCCCCGGTTCAATCTACGATGCCAATGATGAAGCGCAATTTGCTGAATTAGAAACGTTGGGTGAGTTGACTAAAATCGCTTGGAAGCATGACATTCAAACTATGATTGAAGGTCCAGGTCATGTGCCATTGCATATGATTGAAGTTAATATGACTAAACAGCTAGAAGACTGTGATGAAGCACCTTTCTACACTTTAGGGCCTTTGACAACAGATATTGCGCCAGGATATGACCATATTACATCTGTGATTGGCGCCGCAAATATTGGTTGGTACGGTTGTGCGATGCTATGTTATGTGACACAAAAAGAGCATTTAGGCCTACCGAACAAAGAAGATGTTCGTGAAGGTATTGTCACTTATAAAATCGCAGCACATGCGGCAGATTTAGCCAAAGGCCATCCTGGTGCTCAAGCACGTGATAATGCCATGTCGAAAGCGCGTTTTGAATTCCGTTGGGAAGATCAATTCAATATTGCTTTAGACCCTGAAAAAGCACGCTCATTCCATGATGAAACTTTACCGAAAGATTCAGCGAAAATCGCACATTTCTGTTCTATGTGTGGCCCGCATTTCTGCTCGATGAAAATCTCGCAAGATGTACGTGAGTATGCAGCTGAAAAAGGTATTAAAGATGCAGAAGAAGCCTTACAGAAAGGTATGGATGAAAAGTCGCAACAGTTCCTTGAAGAAGGTGCTGAGGTTTACCATAAGGTTTAATGTAGGGCGGACTTCAGTCCGCTAATGCGAGAACAGCCTGTACAAAAAGCCCTTTTACTTCGGTCAAAGGGCTTTTTTGTTTTTATAGAAGTGAAAAAATGCAAGAAGTAGATGTAGTAATTATTGGTGCTGGCGCATCAGGTTTAATGTGTGCAATAGAGGCGGGCAAGCGCAAGCGTAAAGTTCTCGTTTTGGATCACGCCAATAAAGCCGGTAAAAAAATTCTCATGTCAGGTGGCGGGCGCTGTAATTTCACCAATTACACGGTTGAGGCGGAAAACTTCCTGTCTGAAAATGTGCATTTTTGTAAATCCGCTTTAAGCCGATTTACCCAGTGGGATTTTTTAGAAATGATTCACGCGCATAATATTCCTTATCATGAGCGTGAGCATGGTCAGTTGTTTTGTAATGAAAGTGCGCGCGACATTTTAAATATGTTACTTACTGAATGCGATAAGGTCGGTGTCGAGATACGCTTAAATTCCGAGATTAAATCAATTACACAACCAGAAAATGCGGGCTACACCCTCACGGTAGGGAAGGAAAAAGTTAATTGCCAGTCTTTAGTTGTTGCTACTGGTGGTTTATCTATTCCTAAAATGGGCGCTACACCTTTTGGTTATAAGATTGCCGAACAATTTGGTATTAATGTGCAGGCTACTCGAGCTGGCTTAGTGCCATTTACTTTGCAATTAGCAGAAAAAGAAAAGTTCGCAGCTTTATCGGGCTTGGCTTTACCTTGTACGGTAAGTAATGCGCGGCAAAGTTTTACTGAAAATCTATTATTTACGCATCGTGGTTTAAGTGGCCCCGTCGTTTTGCAAATGTCATCATACTGGCATGAAGGTGAGGTTATCAATATTGATTTATTGCCTGCTGCGGATTTACAGCAAGCTTTATTAGCTGCACAAAAAGACAAAACAAAAGTTAAATTAAAGAATTATTTGCTGCAATTTTTTGCCAAACGCCTAATTCCCTTATTTATAGCTGATGATTTACTAGAGTGTTCTTTGCTCGATTTATCGCATAAACAAATTCAATTTATCGCTGAGCAATTTCATCATTGGCAAGTTAAACCGAATGG
>ENA-ORXI01002909-ORXI01002909.1-sediment-metagenome-genome-assembly--contig:-NODE-2909-length-11950-cov-10.489514_pt1 | contig 11950 bp, 13 predicted proteins | sample MGYA00237861_ERZ511468 | MGnify/ENA primary metagenome ERZ511468 (study PRJEB26299, sample SAMN06266213) | sediment metagenome | isolation source: Hudson Canyon methane seep mesocosm | place... | reverse complement strand
TTTGCCGTTATTCCTACTATTTTTTCCATCACTGAAGATGCTATTTTCAGTGTGCCAAAAAACTTAACAGTAGGTTCACTTGCTCTTGGTGCAACACCGTGGCAAACAATGACTCGTGTTGTATTACTAACCGCTAGCCCAGGTATATTTTCTGCAGTCATGATTGGTTTTGGCCGTGCCGTGGGTGAAACCATGATTGTGTTGATGGCAACGGGTAACACACCGGTTATGGATTTGAGTATGTTTCAAGGCATGCGTACCTTATCAGCAAATATTGCGGTAGAAATGCCAGAATCAGAGGTTGATAGTACACACTATAGAGTGCTGTTTTTAGCGGCCTTAGTATTATTCCTATTCACCTTTGTTTTTAATACTTTGGCTGAAGTCATTCGTCAAAACTTAAGAGAGAAGTACAGTTCGTTGTGATCCAGAAAACCTCAATTGATCGCTTGATCTGAATAAACTATCAAATAATAAGAATACCCAAGTTTTATATGAAAAATTTAATAAGTTTTATACCTTCGCTTCACGGTTTTGTGAATAAATCTGAGCGAGAAATCCTGCAGAATAGCTCTAGACAAGGACTAAGGCCATTGTCGTCGAGCTCTTCTTTGTCTTTCACGCCCAGATTTTCCACAAAATCCGCGCTCAACTGAGGTTTCCTGGATGATGATTAAAGAATGGTTTAAAAGTGGATCCCCTTGGGTCTGGTTAAATGCGGCAGCTGTCAGTACTTGTATTATTCTGGTTGTTGGTTTGTTACTTCTAGTCGCTGTGCGTGGCTTAGGCCATTTCTGGCCTGCTGATATTATTGAATATAGCTACACTGAAGATGGCAAGCAAACATTTATTGTTGGCGAGTTAATTGATACTAGCATCATGCCTGCAAAAATGGCTAAAGAGTCTGGTTATACACTTAAAGATAATACCGATACATTAGTTCAACATTTGATTAAAACAGGAAATAGAGATATTTCTGGAATGGATTTTCGCTGGATACAACAGCAAAATATTCAATCAGAAAGACACCCTGATGAAATGATCGCTATTGAAAGGCGTGAATGGGGTAATTTTTATGGCCGACTAGTGTCTGTAAAAGAAAATGGCAAAGTGATTGCCACAGGTGAAAAAGCATGGCCAGTTGTTCAACAAAGAATAGAGCAAGCACTGGAAATATTTGAAGAAATTGAATATTTACAGAAAAAAGAAATTGGCGCGATTAACCACAAACTAGAAAGACTTCGTCTTAAACAAAAGAGTCTTGAATTAAAAGGTAAATGGACAGACGAAGCAATTAAAGAGCAAGCACAACAAAAAGCTGAACTTGATAAAGAATACAAAGGCTACGAAGAACAACTAGCCGTTCTTTATAAACAAATCAGAAGAGATAGTTTAGTCGCTAAAGAATCTACAGGAACAGAATTAGAAATTCCTTTAGAATCGGTTGTTCATGTCATTCGACCTAATAGCATGAATGTTTTTACTAAAATCATGCAATACTTTATTAAGTTTGGCGAGTTTGTTTCAGAAGACCCAAGAGAAGCGAATACTGAAGGCGGTATTTTCCCCGCAATATTTGGTACGGTGATGATGGTTATGTTGATGGCTGTTATTGTGACGCCTTTCGGTGTAATTGCTGCGGTCTATTTACGTGAATATGCAAAACAAGGTTTCACTACACGTTTAATTCGTATTGCTGTTAATAACTTGGCGGGGGTTCCCTCTATTGTTTACGGCGTATTTGGTTTAGGCTTCTTTGTTTATATTTTGGGCGGCAATATTGATGAATTATTCTTTCCTGAATCAGCTCCCGCACCTGTATTTGGTACACCAGGATTATTATGGGCATCCCTTACTTTAGCTCTATTAACCTTACCTGTTGTGATTGTTTCAACAGAAGAAGGCCTATCGCGTGTCCCTAAATCTATCAGAGAAGGTAGTTTAGCGTTAGGGGCAACTAAAGTAGAAACCTTATGGCGTACTGTATTACCGATGGCGAGTCCTGCGATGATGACAGGTTTGATTTTAGCCGTCGCAAGAGCTGCTGGAGAAGTTGCTCCATTAATGTTAGTAGGTGTAGTTAAGCTAGCCCCTACCTTACCTTTAGATGGTAACTTTCCTTTTTTACATTTAGATAGAAAATTTATGCATTTAGGTTTTCATATCTATGATGTGGGTTTTCAAAGTCCAAACGTTGAAGCCGCAAGACCTTTAGTTTATGCCACCTCATTATTATTGGTGATGGTCATTATTGGTTTAAACATGTTTGCTATCAGCATAAGAAATAATTTACGTGAAAAATTTAGAGCATTGGAAGGTATGTAATTTATCACTGGGGCGCAAGCTAAAACCTGCCCCCAATAAAACAACTTCTCTCTATAATTAAATAAAACAGAATAAACAATATGACTGAACAAAAAACACATGCAATTGATATGTCTTCCATAGCAAATGCAACACAAAGTAATAATGAAGCAACTGACACCTGTATAAAAATTGATAATCTAAATTTACATTACGGTGAAAAACAGGCTTTATTTAATGTAAATATGGAAATGCCTAGAAAAAAGGTAACTGCATATATTGGTCCCAGTGGTTGTGGTAAATCTACATTATTAAGAAGTATCAATCGAATGAATGATTTGGTTGATAGTGCAAAAATTGATGGAAAAATCTTGCTTAATGGTGAAGATATTTATGATAAATCTGTCAATGTAGCTGATTTACGCCGACGTGTAGGCATGGTATTTCAAAAACCAAATCCTTTTCCTAAATCTATTTACGAAAATGTGGCTTATGGATTACGCATCCAAGGTGTAAATGATCGTAGAACCTTAGATGAAACAGTAGAAAAATCATTACGTGGCGCTGCACTTTGGGACGAAGTAAAAGATCGTTTACAAGATAATGCTTTAGGCATGTCTGGTGGACAGCAGCAAAGGCTAGTTATTGCTCGTGCGATTGCGATTGAGCCTGAAGTTATGTTGTTAGATGAACCTGCTTCGGCATTGGATCCTATTTCAACTTTAAAAATTGAAGAATTGATTCATGAATTGAAAGAAAAATACACCATTGTTATTGTGACTCATAACATGCAGCAAGCAGCGAGGGTTTCAGACTATACTGCATTTATGTATATGGGTGAATTAATTGAATTTGGTGCAACTAATGACTTATTTACTAATCCAACAAAAAAACAAACAGAAGACTATATTACGGGGAGATACGGCTAATGGAAAATAGAGCAAGCGGACAACATATTTCTCATTTATTTGATGAAGAAATGGAAAATATTAGAAATAAAGTCTTAACCATGGGCGGCCTAGTTCAGCAGCAAATGGAACAGGCGGTTACTGCATTTATAACCAGTGACCAATCTTTAGCTGAAAAGATTTTACAACAGGATGAAACCGTAAATTCCTTAGAAATGGAAATTGACCATGATTGTATTGAAGTTATAGCCAAACGGCAGCCTACAGCTATTGATCTACGTATGCTTATTTCCGTTATTAAAGTTATTACTGATTTAGAGCGCATCGGGGATGAGGCGGGGCGTATCGCAAAAATGGCTATTCGTTTGGATGCTACTGATTATTATCATGACCAATATCACGAACTAAATCACTTAGTTGATATGGTTAAAGGTATGTTAAGTGGCAGTTTAGATGCCTTTGCCCGGATGGATGTTGATGGTGTAGCAAAAATTACTCGTAAAGATGAAAAAGTAGATAGAGAGTACACCAGTATTATTCGTCAGTTAATAACCCGAATGATGGAAGACCCTAGAAACATTACTCGAATGTTAGATGTCCTTTGGACCGCTCGCGCTCTAGAACGAATTGGCGATCATTCCTGTAATGTATGCGAGCATGTTGTCTATATTGTCAAGGGTGATGATGTTAGACACTTAAATCAAGATGAGCTGGAAAATAAAATAAACAAATGAGCGCATTAAATATACTGGTCGTTGAAGATGAAGATGCCATCAGAGAAATGTTAGTGATGGTGTTGGAACAAGCCTCTTTAAATGTCATTGCTGTTGCAAGTGCAGAAGAAGCACAGCATTCTCTTGCTGATAATACTCGTCCAGATTTACTCTTACTTGACTGGATGTTACCTGGGATTAGCGGGGTTGAATTAGCCAGACGATTAAAAAAAGACGACTTGTATAAAGACTTACCCATTATCTTATTAACAGCTAGGGGCGAAGAAGAGGATAAAGTTCGAGGACTTGAAATTGGGGCGGATGATTATATGACCAAACCCTTTTCACCCAAAGAGCTCGTTGCCCGTATTAAGGCTGTTTTAAGGCGTAGTGGAAAAACTATTGAAGAAGAAATTCTAAAAGTAGGTGATATTTCTTTAGATGTTAATAAACACCGTATTACAATTGATAATAAAGTCGTTATTGTCAGCCCTACGGAGTTTAAGCTTATGCATTTCTTTATGACTCATCAAGATAATGTTTATAGTCGCACCCAATTATTGGATCAAGTCTGGGGACGTAGTGCCTATATTGAAGAAAGAACCGTTGATGTACACATCAGAAGGCTAAGAAAAATTCTTAAAGACTTTAACAAAGATGATTTAATTCAGACTGTTAGAGGGTTTGGCTACCGTTTTTCTGTGATTGAATAATGAAATTCTTATGGTTTTGGCGCAAAGAAGCGATTTATGTAGCATTATTTATCCTTATTGCAGCAATAACAAGTCATTTTGTGGGTTATTTTACCCACATGCTAGTGTTAATTTTAGCTACCTGCTTAATCAAACAAGCCATCTTATTATCTCACTTAGAACAATGGCTAAGTCATGGTGCAAGTGGTAAAACACCACAAGGTACAGGTGTTTGGGGTGATATTTATTATCACTTTTATCGCATTAAACAAAAAGAAAAAAAGCGAAAAAAAACCTTCGGTAAAATTATTGAGCAGTTTCGTAAATCAACTGATGTTTTACCTGATGCAGCCATTGTATTAGGTCATAATGATGAAATTGAATGGTCAAATAGGCTGGCCAAACTGGTTTTAGGAATCAAAAAATCAGACAAAGGGCAACGCATTGATAACCTGATAAGATCACCTGAGTTCGTAGATTTTCTTAAGAACAGAAATGATAAAAAGTCACTGACTTTACCCTCACCAATTAATGGACGACTTATTTTACAATATAAAATTGTCGCTTATGCTGATGGCCAGCATCTTGTCGTTGCACATGATGTGACCCAACAAAAAATGATGGAAACCATGCGCAAGAATTTTGTTGATAATGTTTCCCATGAGTTGAGAACCCCTCTTACAGTATTAAAAGGCTACCTAGAAACCATTCAAGATATGGATGATAGCCAATCAAGCTTAGTCACAGCGTCATTAAAACAAATGAACGCTCAGACTGATCGAATGCAATATTTAGTAGATGATCTTTTATTACTTGCCAGTTTAGAAACAAAGAAGAAAAAAGTTGAATGTGTTGATATACCCAACCTTATTAACAATATTTGCATTGAAAGTGGAGCGGTAGAAAGCCAATATCAACGCATTGAACTTAATATTGAAGAAAACCTTAATATCTCAGGTGAAGAGCAAGACTTACGCAGTGCTTTTTCTAATTTAATCACCAATGCATTAAAATATTCTCCAGATCAATCTCCCGTTAAAGTTACTTGGAAAAAGCTAAATAAGACCCTTGTTTTTGAAGTGGTCGATCAAGGAGAAGGCATTTCTGCAACAGATATACCACGAGTAACAGAGCGCTTTTTTAGGGCTGAAAAAAAACGTAGTAAGAAGTTAAGTGGAACAGGTTTAGGCTTAGCTATTGTTAAACATGTCCTCATTCGCCACGATGCTAAACTAGAAATAAGCAGCCAATTAGGCAAAGGGAGTAAATTTAGATGTATATTTCCTATCTCACGAAGTTGCCCTCCTTAATATTTTTACAAAAAATATACGCCCTGTAGGAGCGTCCGCCCTCGGCGCGATTTTTAACAAGTTTTAGAAAATGAACATATTTAAATTCGCGCCGAGGGCGGACGCTCCTACACATAACTTTATGCTGAAGAGGCTTCTGTCGCAACGTCTTCATCCTCATTCTCAAGCAACTCCCCTTCTTTACTTTCTTCTTCATCATCATCATCAGGATTTGTGAGTGCATGGTAATGTGCTTGCTCAATTAATTGTTCTAACTCGGTTTGTGGATACAAAAACTCGAAAATTAAAATAGGAATAAGCATAAAAATCATCACACCGATTGGATTAAAACCAGGGTTAATAATATCAGCGATCCAGAAGGAACCAAGTCCACCAATGACCATCACAATAGGGTTGGGTAATTTTATTTTCATAAGCTAGCTATCGACCGAAATTTAATATTCTTGAATTTAAAATATATGAACAGAATTAGCTTGAAAACTAACCCAGAGCAAATCATCTAAAGAAACTTTCATTTCATTAAAGGCTTGTATAGATAACATGACTTGAAAGAGCTCGCCGGCCAAAACACTTATCCTTATTTTTCCACCTTCCGCAATAATAGCAGTGACTCTACCTTGATACTGGTTTTGCAGATTTGAAACCATCGCTGTTACAGATAATATAATTTCGTGAGGATCAATTGAAATATGCTGATAATCTTTGTCATTAACCTTTAATAGTATTTTAATTTTTCCTGTATCAAAAACCTGGTTTTTAACAGTTCCCTGAAATAAATTAATTAACGGTGAATTTGCCACTTTACCGTGTACCAAAGAAATAACATCATCCGCAATAGCAATGCCTTGCAATCGATTATGGGTACTAAAAATCAACGTTTTATTATGATTTTTTACATATTTCAAAATAAAGTCTTCTAACAAACTTTCACTATGGTGATCAAGATAACTGAAAGGTTCATCCATTAAAAGCACTTCGGGGTTGGTAATAATAGCGCGAGCTAAAGCCACCTTTTGCTGCTCCCCTCCTGATAAACTTTTCGCCTGTTTTAATCGCAGGTGTGCAATACCTAGTTGTACTAAAGCCTCCTCTATTTGCTCTTCTCGCTTATTATTCTGTTGATGAAATTTTAATGCTAAATTCAAATTATCAGCAACAGAGCCTCGGAGCATATAAGGTTTCTGGGACAAAAATGAAATACGCTGAATAAACCTATGCTGCTGTTTTTTTGTGAAGGGCTCAGAAAAAAACTGCAATTCTCCTTGCTGAGTATTTTTTAAAAAGGACAGTAAATTAAGTAGGGTACTTTTTCCACTTCCATTAGCTCCAATTAAGGCCGTAATTTTATTGGCGCGAATATTTAATTTTTCAATGGATAAAGCCTCGACTTTATCGTAAGAAAAACTTACCTGTTTTAATTGATAAGCATTAATCACTACTATTAGCCCGATAGTATTCTAGTAATGATCGAAAAATAAGAGGGTCTTTTTTTAATACCAATTCACCCTCTTTGGGATTTAACTGATGTTCAAGCCTAGACAAATAAAAGCGCAATGCCGCTAATCGTAAATAGAATGTTAAATGTTTTTGTTCATCATCATTTAATATCCTAATACTCTGATAGCCAGATAATAAAGCTTTAAATTTCTGCTGATTAATGGCGCCATTATCAATACACCAGTCATTACAAGTAATAGCAATATCAAACAAAAAACAATCATTACAAGCATTATAAAAGTCTAAAATGGCACTGATTGAACCCTTATTAAATAAAACATTATCCTTGAATAAGTCAGCATGAATAACGCCTCTGGGCAAATCAGGTACCGAATAATTTAATTGGAAATCAAGTTCTGAAGTAAGTAACTCGACATCCCTCCCTGAAAGGTTTTCTTTAATTTTATTAAAAACTTGTTGGCAACCTATTATATTTTTTAGATTGTATTTATCAAACCCTGAAGACTGGCTAGTCATATGTAACTGCGCCAAATATTGCCCAATTTCTGTACATTGATCAATAGAGGGTCTTTCAATGGAATGGCCTGGTAAGCAATTAAATACAGCTGCGGGTTTATCTGCCAAACTATTAATAAAGTTATTTTCGCTACAAATATAAGGTTTAGGCGAAGGAAAGTCTGATTTATTTAAATGATTGAGTAATACCAAATAACTTGATAATTCTTCAGAGCTTAATGATTCAAAAATAGTCACAATAAAGTCACCTTGAGAACTGGTCACTCTATAATTTGTATTTTCTATGCCTGCCTGAATCCCCGAATAATGTAATACTCTCCCTAATGAATAGAGATTTAAAAAGTGCTGTAGTTGCTGAAGATGGATAGGGGTGTAGACAGACATGAATAATGTTTTTGGTGCTTAAAAACGTTATTATACTGCATGCATGGTCTGTGCAGAAAATCATGAAATTGACCAATCAAAGTTAATATAAATAGTACATATTAATATTTAGGATCAGAAAACCAATGGCCAATGGCCAATGGATTTATGATAAAGCAAAACAGAGAAGTCAGAGCATTATTTCTTTGTACCGTAAATCAAAGACTTGCTGCTGTTTGTCTGTAACAGTTTAATTTTATTTTTTTCGACTGGCTCCTTTTTTTATGGTATAACTTTATTTCGTCCTCGCACTTCCCAACACTTTCATTATGAATAATTTATCCCTTATATTTAAATCACTTATACTTTCCTGCATCTTAATTTCATCAGCAAATGCAACCACTGTTAAAGGCCCTTTTGCGACAAACTCAGGTAACTGGAATACCATCAATAATGGAGGCTTTGAGTCGGGGTTATCTGGCTGGGGACTGGTAGGCGGCCATAGAGGTAATGGGTCTGTTGTAACTCAACCCGTCATTTTTGGAGCATCATCTTTAGCTCTAAACCCTGGAAATTTCAATGGACCAGGATATGCCATTAGACAAAGTGTTGCTGTAACAGCAGGTAAAGAATATGTGCTGAGTGGTTTTTTTAATACTAGAAACCTTATTGACTCAAATATCTACATTGATCTTAATGATACTTCCTTCGACGTACATGTGTATCCAGAGAGAGGAGAATTAGAATCAAATAATGAAGAATGGCTATTTAGCTGGTTAGCCTTTACTCCTACAACTAATTCTGTTTTAGTCAGAGTCGTGCAAGATGGAAAGGTAACAAGTAGTGAGACGGCATACTTTGATGAAATAGCCGTTACACTAGCTAGTGATTTTGTACCTGTTTCATCAGTTCCTGTACCTACAGCAGTCTGGCTATTTACTTCTGGTTTGGTTACTCTTTTTAGTATTAGAAGAAAGGCATAATATTTATTCATTTATCAGTATTCTGCTGCAAACATAGTTTATACAGAACAAGCTGAAGCACATCAACGTTGATGTGCTTTCTGGAATTATCAAATAATTTCAACTACTAATAAACATAAAACTGCCGCATCATGCCCAAATCTTCATGTTCAAGATTATGGCAGTGGTATAAAAAGAAACCTTTAAAACCTTGAAAAGGTTTAATAATTTCAATTTCTTCCCCTGGCATGACTAAGACGGTATCTTTCCAGCCAGAGTCAATAAAACCATCTTTGACTGTTTCGTATTCATCCACCCACAAAATATTGAGGAGCAACACGTTGCTTCTTGCAAGCATGTTTACCTAATAATTGCTATATTCTATTTTTGATAAATTTAAATATCTATCCTATCATTTACAGTAGTAATCACCATTCATTCCAACTTGTTTTAAAGAAAAGTGCCCTCCATAACATGCACCAAACTCAATCTCACTATTAAGAGGGAGTGTATACTGATTGTTTTTTATTTTTCCTGGTTTCAATGTGTCATTCATCTGGAAATATTTCTCCTTCTGCCCACATAAACCTGATTGATACCCTTTTTTGTTAAGAGTGTGGCACCAATAAACATTAACTAATTCATTGCAAGTATTTGTTAAGGTTTTAGATTTCTCGCTCACCCCGACACTTATACAGTTTTTAGCATCATCAGCATAAATATCATTCACAACTAAACAAAAAATCCCTACAAATATGGCCTTCATATAATACATTCTCTTTTACTCAATTGATATTAAGGTTAAAGCTGGTTTTCGACAAAACTTAACCATGAAATAACTTGCTGTTTTCGACGCCTGCACAGAGAATAACAGATTACTATCTTCAGTAGTATAATCTTTGCATTAGAAAAATAAGAGAAGTTAAGTTTGCTAGTTACAACTAAAAAGTAAAGTCCAATTAACTTTTCCCCGTCTACTTATTATTTTAGAATATGGATCCCATATTAATGATAAAATCTAAAAAAACTCCATTAAATTAATTTTCGGACAACCTAATGTTATTAAAAACAACAAAAGGCACAGCATTTTACTTCATTCTTTTCGCCACAATAATTTTATCTGGTTGTTCAAGTAAACGTAATTACATTACTATTGCTAATGGTAATGATAAAAACTTAAAGGGCATTTTAAATCTAGAAAAAACAAAAGTCTTAAATCTAGAAACAGGAGACACAGTTCTTTTTTATCAATATTCAAACTCTAGTTTACATAGGGGGCCCATAGCATCAAACCTTGCATGGGTTAAGGTTTCTGTAGAAAGCTCTGGTAGTGGTAGCAGTGACGCGGGCAGTGGCAACAGTGATGCGGGCAGTGGCAACAGTGACGCGGGTAGTGGCAACAGTGACGCGGGCAGTGGCAGCAGTGACGCGGGCAGTGGCAGCAGTGATGCGGGCAGTGGCAACAGTGACGCGGGTAGTGGCGGCAGTGATGCGGGCAGTGGCAACAGTGCAACAGGCAATAACTCTATAAAAAGTATAAAAAGTATCCTATTTAGAAAATCCTTTAGTAAATCTAGTGTTAATGAGGGTGATATATTTAAACTTGTATTCAAAGTAACGAATAACAGTTATAGAGAAATAAGTCACTTGATAATTGCTGACCATGTACCTCCTGAAATAATTATTCTACCAAGTAATTTTGGTTCCTCTATTTTTCAGGCTGACTCAATACTCTTTATGAATAGCAGTGTTTCTATTCATCCAGGAGATTCACACACTTTTACCATTAGCTGTAAAATTAAATTAACATCAACACAAAGTAATAAATAATGAAAAAAATAAATAAAGTAATTGTTCTATTGATATCAATTTCTATAATTGGCTGTTCCAGTAAAACTGTTCGTTTTAACAAGGCTAATGGCACTATTTTAAAAGAAGGGTCTCAAACTCTTGGAAAAATTCCATTTAATGTAGAAATTAGCTGTAGATCATTATTACTTGATTTAACAATTGTATATCCAATACTTACTTCGATTTTTACATCTGACCCAAGCTATGAGCTAGTTTTTACTAAAGAAAGTTTATCTACTACGGGGCTAAGTAGTAAAGAGCAAAATGAGATTTTATCTCAAGGAGGAAGACTTAAAGTGACTATTGATATACAGAGATATTATAACTGCCCAGAGGCAGGCACTATGGAGCTAACCAACAAAATACTCCGAGACACATTTATAAATGGAGGACAATCTAATTATGTTTGGAAGAACTCTAGTGGTCAACCTGTCTTTCGTGCAACTCTTCACCCAATGTAAATGACAACTTAATTATATTAATTTTGAACCCACATCTTATGGATGTGGGTACGCCGAAGGCTATTGGCCCAACGAAGCATAAACTACTCAGAAACCTAATAAGTGTTGTCGTTACAACAAAAACCAGAAAAACCATGAGCATATTTAGTATATGTTATCTCATGCCATTTAACACCGCCCATATCAATTGTTTGGATGCAAAACACGCTACAGAACCTTGACAGATAGTAAACAGCCATGAATTATAAAAAGGCTCGGACACACTTAACAAGAATTTATACAAAAGCACTCCTAATAAGGAAGACCCGAGCAATCCCCATATTTTAAGTAATAATAACTACTAATAAACATAAAACTGCCGCATCATGCCCAAATCTTCATGTTCAAGATTATGGCAGTGGTATAAAAAGAA
>ENA-ORXI01002908-ORXI01002908.1-sediment-metagenome-genome-assembly--contig:-NODE-2908-length-11952-cov-11.834105_pt1 | contig 11952 bp, 13 predicted proteins | sample MGYA00237861_ERZ511468 | MGnify/ENA primary metagenome ERZ511468 (study PRJEB26299, sample SAMN06266213) | sediment metagenome | isolation source: Hudson Canyon methane seep mesocosm | place... | reverse complement strand
AGGGCTGACTTTTAGATCTTTACGCTACCGCTTAAAAAAGCTGGGGCTCGATTAAGCCTAGCCAGTAAAAGTAGAGACGTTGCATGCAACGTCTCTACAAAAACTATTGGTACTTATCCATCTTAGCCATCTTATCAATAGCCTTCTTAGCTTTTAGCTTAGTTGCATCATCTAGCTCAGTGGTTTTATAAACCTTGGGTAATAAGCCTTCAGTCACCAATGCGTCCTTAATCCAGCGTTTAGTCATACGATAACTCGTCGCTATCTTATCTACATCACCTGTTTCCGGGTTACGCAAACTATTGCTAACAACTGCTTTCGCTTTTGGCTTGGTTTTCGGCGCTGCTTTTGCCTTGGCTTTGCTCGTAGGTTTAGCTGCTGTCGATTTCTTTACTGCTGCTGGTTTAGGCGCTGAGATTTTCACTGGAGCCACTTTTTTCACTGCGGGTTTTTCTTTCTCAACAACGACTTTTTCTGCTTTATCGCTGACCACTTCAGCTGGAACCTCAGCCTTTTCAACAGCAATGTCTTCTTTTTTTGTTTCTTTTTTACTGAACACACTCTGCACGACATAAACAACATATATCGTTAGTAAAACAAATAATACCTCTGCCATAGCCTTTCCTCATTTTATTATTGCTAAAACAAAACATAACTACTCAGCATAATTTAAAGACGTAGTCATATTCCCTCAATGTTGTATTGACAGGGCTTACTTTTAAGCCCTCCCTTGCTGGGGAGGGTTGGGTGAGGAGGAATTAAACAATTCTCTTTTGCAAAATTATTTTTTCTTTATTTCTAAAGGAAAAAAGAATTTATTTTAACATCTCCTCACCCAACCCTCTCCAGCAGGAGAGGGCTTCAGAGCCGTACCCATTATTTTATGCTGAGTAATTACTAACTAACCAACTAACTCCTAAAATTATATTCATCGGAGTCTGCAGAAATACAACGAAAACGAGGATCTGAGGCTTTAACCTCTCTTCCAAGCTATTATTATATTTCCACCTTACCTAAACTCATTTATAAACAACTACTAACCGTTAAAATAACAGATACCAAAGTTACCAACAAGTCTGCTTTTTTGCTAATAAGGGTAAATCATCCCTTAAGCCCATGGCGTGATCATTAAACAAGGCTTTAACAAAAGGCGTATGGTTAATAATATTCATCCCTGTCGAGCGCAGTGAAATCATTGGCAGAGCTGATGTAGCAAAGGTTTTATTAATAACATCCATACTGGACATCATTAATAAATTATCGCCTTTACGCCAGCGCTCATATTGTCGTAAATACTTATGACTGCATAAAGGTCTGCCCGCCTGTTTAGTTTTTATCACTAATTCGGCTAAAGCAGCGGCATCTAATAACCCTGCATTTGCCCCTTGTCCAGCCAACGGATGCATTGCATGAGCCGCATCACCCATTAAGGCAAAACTTTTATCGGTATAGCTATTGGCATATTGAAAACGCAAAGGAAATGCAGCCCTAGGTCCTGTTGCCAACATATTCCCTAAGAGACCAGCGGATGCCTGTTCTAATTTCTCTAAAAAGGCCTCATCGCTCAATTGCAGATACGCTTTGGCTGTTTCTGATTTTAAGGTCCAGACAATTGAACATTGCCCTGTGTTTAAAGGTAAAAAAGCCAATGGACCTTCATCTAAAAAGCGTTGCCATGCCGTCTGCTGATGACTTTTTTCAGTAGTGATTGTTGCCACCAGACCGTCCTGATTATAGGGCCAGCCGGTTACATCGATACCCACCATCGATCTTAAGCTAGACTCCCGACCATCGGCAGCAATAATTAACTCTGCCGTAAATCGCCGCCCATCTTCCAGAATCAATGCTCGACCCTCATCAATCAACTGCATTTGCGAAACTTTTGCATCAGAAATACAAGTCGCCGACTCTAAACTTTCTAACTTATCCCATAATGCAGCAACGGTCACTCTGTTCTCTACAATATGGCCTAACTCATTAAATGCGGTATCCGCACAATCAAAATGTAATTCGCCATCTGCTTTTGCATCCCAGACTCGCATGTCCTTATAGGCACTCACACCTCGTTGCTCCATGCCTTCCCAGACCCCCAGGACTTCTAAAATATTCTGCGATGCCTTGGTTAAAGCTGAAACCCGAAGGTCAACAGAATCATCAGTCCATTGTCTTTGCGGATTAAACATATCCAGCAAAGCCACCTTTACTCCTGCATGAGCCAATGCACAGGCTGTGGTTGCCCCAACAAGACCACCGCCAACAATAATAACTTCAAATCTTTGATCTTTATCCTGCATGCTCTATCCTCTACTACCTACTCTAGGCAATCGGCCTGCAAGCCCCATTGCATGTTTAGCCAATACTGATTTGGCGGCAGGAATATGGTCCATCACGGCTAAACTAATACTTCTTGCTGCTGCCATCGGCAACCAGTCCGAAGAAAATATTTTAACCACATTATCAGTAAAGCCAATCGTGTAGTCATGATCTTTTTGGCGACTCTCCGCATACTGCTTTAACAAAACCTTATCGCCTACATCTGCATTATTCTGCTGTTGCTGTTGTAGCATTTCGGCTAGCTGTACCACATCCCGCATACCCAAATTAAAGCCTTGACCCGCGACAGGATGTAATTGATGCACGGCATTGCCAATAATGACCGTACGCCCGACCACCATATTATCGGCCCGTATCAGCGTTAAAGGAAAGGCTCTTCTTGGGGCAGATAAACTTAAAGCCCCTAAAGGGTAGCCAAAACTCTGTTGTAAACGCTCGACAAAATCAGCTTCATTAATAGACATTAAATCCTCAGCTTCTTCATGAGTCCGAGTCCAGACTACTGAACACTCTTCATCATTGATAGGCAACATGGCCAATGGGCCTGAAGCCGTAAAACGCTCATAAGCGACATTATGATGAGGTAATGAGGACTTGATGGTCGTCACTAATGCGGTTTGTCCATATTCAGTTTGCTGCTGAGAAATTTCCAGCAATTTTCTAACTGAAGACTGCCCTCCATCCGCACCCACTAATAAGCGTGCCGATAAATTTATCGACTTGTCATCCTGCTTTAAACTGACATTGACTGATTCCAGCCCCGACATCAGCCCCACAACCCGCGCAGGCGATATCTGTTGTATTCCCGCCTGTTCTACCAATTCAGCAACATGGCTTTCAATATCTCTGGCACTAATCACATAACCTAAGGCATCCACACCTTGTTTCTTAGCAGACAACCTGGCCTTACCAAAATGTCCCTGATCAGAAATATGAATATCTTTTATCGCAGTCGCCAAGGCCTCTATGCCTTTCCAGACATTAATCGCCTGTAATAGCTTAACCGTTCCCGCTGACAAGGCTAAAGCTCGATCACCCGCAGGTGAATTTTGTAATTGCTCTCGGGTATTAGCCTCAATCACTGCCAACCGTAACCCCGAATCTTTTAATGCCAATGCCAGACAATTGCCTGCCAGGCCTCCACCCACTATTAATACATCGTAATCATGCTGCATTTATTTTGCCTGCATTAAGCGTTCAATTTCATCAATTTCTTTTGGCACTGCATGCGTTAGCACCTCATGCCCCTCTTTTGTCACCAGCACATCATCTTCAATCCTGATGCCTATTCCTCTCCATTGCTCATCAACTGTGTCACAATTTTCTGGAATATATAAACCAGGCTCTATGGTTAACACCATACCTGGTTCTAGCAAACGCCATTCATCGTCTACTTTATAATCACCCACATCATGCACATCCATACCTAACCAATGACCAATTCTATGCATATAGAACTGCTTATACTTTTCATCTTTAATCAGCTTAGAGACTCGCCCTTTCAACAAACCTAACTCAACCAAGCCTTTGGTTAGCACTTGCACAGAAACATCATGTGCGTTATTCCAGGGCTTTCCTGGCTGGATTTGTTCTATGGCTGCATATTGAGCATCTAACACCAGTTGATAGAGCTGTTTTTGCGCTGAACTAAACCTGCCAGAGACAGGAAATGTACGGGTAATATCAGCAGCATAATGATCACATTCTACCCCGGCATCAATCAGCAATAAATCACCTCGTTTCAGCTTATCCTTATTATCTACATAATGTAGCACACAGGCATTTTTGCCCCCTGCAACGATCGATGGATAGGCAACATACCTTAAGCCTTGCTGCATAAACTCATGAACGATCTCTGACTCGATCTGATATTCATACAAGCCTGCCTTACATTGCTGCATTGCTCGCTTATGCGCAGCAGTAGACACTTCCGCGGCCTGGCGCATTAGCTTAAGTTCGGCCGGGCTTTTAAACAAGCGCATTTCATGCAATAGATGCTCCAGACAAACCAATTCACCTGGCGCATTAATTCCATTTCTGGATTGTTTTCTTATATGCGTTATCCACTCTAAAAGCTGGTGGTCAAGCTCACTATCTCTACCCATGGGATAAAAGACCTTGCTTTTGTTTTCCAGCATGCCAGGTAAAATATCATCCATATCATCGATAGGAAAAGAATCATCAGCCTCATAATGCTCAGTTGCACCTTCTAAACCTGCATGCGCGCCTTCCCATAAGGCTTTCTTTTCATCAAATTCCCGACAGAATAATATATATTCACCCTGCTCTCGACCAGGAATAAAAACAGCTAAAGAGTCGGCTTCATTAAATCCCGTCAAATAATAAAAATCACTATCCTGTCTAAACGGAAACTCAACATCCCTGTTCCGGGTATGGTTAGATGCACTGGCAATTAAGGCAATATTACCTTTGCCAATTTGTTGCATTAACGCTTTACGGCGTCTTTTAAATTCGCTTTGCTTCATTTCTATTAAAACTTAATCTATTTTTGCATGACTGTCAGTGCTGAATTGCTCTCTAATCATCATCACAGCAACCCTTAAATATTCCTGTATTTCAATTAAAGCCCCTTCATTCTCATTCTTTTCTTCTTCATCCATGTCGTCATCTAATTCCGAATCTAATTTAGTGAACTCAACGATATCTTTCATTATCTCAGCTGTTTCACCAGGCCATGTTGACTCAGATCGTGAATAACCAATACCAAACAAAAATCCTTCGCACCAGCTACGAATTGCTTCTAACTGCTCACTAAGTTCATCATCATCACCGGGTAAGAAAAGATCGTACCTAAAAGAATCTTCCTCACCAGAGAGCAATTTCCGTGTTTGTTCAAATAATGCCACCAATATCGTTTTATCTTCTTCAAGCAATATAATATCGTCTGCAAATAATTCAGCCAGCCATAGACTAACCTCTACTTTACTCTCTATACATAGCATCCCCGTTGCCAGGCCATGTGCTTCTGATGAAGTCAAATCCGTTTCATACTTCTGGAAAATTTTATTAATTGTCTGATAAGCCATAAATTTTAAACAGGTTCAAAAAAAATATTTTGCTTATGCTACCATTATTAGATAATTTACAGGAATTTTAAAAGAACATATTAATTCCAATAAATAATGTGCTGTACATATAGGCATTAAGAAACACTAGGCTAAAACATCCTTTCCACATCTCTAGCCAGATTAACGACTCATAAAAAACTCATGTCAGACACAGAAAACGACACATCAACAGAACTAAAGGACCTGGAAGATAAGCTTGATACGCTTATCGAAAAATATAACTCGGTCAAAAATGAAAACAGTAGTTTAAAAAACAGACAGGACTCTCTGGTTAAAGAAAAGGCAAAACTGCTGGAAAAAACCACTATTGCCAGAACTCGAGTGGAAGCAATGATTACGCGTTTAAAATCTATGGAACATGGATCATGACGGCTAAAAATAAAATACACCCCGTCTCTATAAAAATTTTAGGCAAAGATTACCGTGTGGCTTGCACCGAAGATGAGCAGGAGACACTTATTCGAGCAGCTCAGGAACTGGATGGGCAGATGCGCGAAATTCGCGACTCAGGCAAAGTGCATGGTGCTGATAGAATTGCAGTTATGGCCGCCTTAAACTTAACTCATGAGCTTCGTCAGGCACAAAACCAAAATACATCTCCATCAGGATATATTTCTGACCAATTAACTAATTTACGTCACAAGATAGAAAACGTTTTAGAAAATACTTAAATACGGTTAGAATAGCGCCCGTATCTCCTGCAGCGTTCGATTAGTGCTGGGTGTTTCCTGAACCTGTTTTTACCCCGGAAGCTGACTCCAGTATTAGAGTGCATGCCTGTTTATCGGGAAGCCCGATGTACTGATGACGCCTCCACTTGAACCTCCGGTTCAAGGACGAAGGTACGAGACGGCGCAGGCGGGAGATACCTTACCCCACTCTTTTTATATAATCTGCCGCACGGCAGGGACATCCCCAACTATTAGCAATAAAACCTCGTAGGAGCGTCCGCCCCCGGCGCGAATATAACAGGCTCCTTCTTTATATTGCTTTAGAACAAAAGCCCTTTTTTAAAATCGCGCCGAGGGCGGACGCTCCTACAGCCAGATTGCATCCCAATGTGGATAATCTCCAATTTTATCGACTAATTTTGCCCGCAATGGATTCGCTACTATATATCTTGCTGTTCCTTCTATATCTTCTTCCTTACGCAAAGCATGATCATGAAAACCAGCCTGCCATATTTTTCCATTTAACAGGTGAGCCGAAACTGATTTAATTGTGCCAACAACTTTAGACAATTGCCTATCATTAGTTAACTGCATTAACCAGTGCAAATGATCTGGCATAAGAACAAAGGCCAAGGTATCGGCATTACCTCTAGATTGCTCTTCCCTCAAAGTATTAATCACAATCCTTGCTGCAAATAAATCAGTAAAAATGGGCGCTCGCCCTTCAGTTATTGTAGTAACGAGATAGATTTGATTTCTTTCTGAATATCGACCTTTCCTTAAATTCTTTGCGTGAGAGCCTGTCATAACATTTACCTTTAAAAAAAATCAAACCAGACTAATCAAAATAGACAGCTCTCAGATATTGCTTGTAGGAGCGTCCGCCCCCGGCGCGAATATAACAGGCTCTTGCTCTAACATTATTGAGATCAAGAGCTCATTTCACAATCGCGCCGAGGGCGGACGCTCCTACCTGAGTTTTATCCTCCCACAAACAATTTATAGGCAGGATTATTGGTTTCTTCTTTATATTCAAAACCGACATCCTTTAAGCGTTGCTGAAACTCTTCCCGCTCTGACTTAGGCATTTGTATACCCATTAATACCTTGCCGAATGCAGCACCATGGTTTCGATAATGAAACATGCTGATATTCCAGCGTCGGCCTAGCGAAGACAGAAACTTTAATAATGCCCCTGGACGCTCAGGAAACACAATACTGTAGACAATTTCGCCCAGTTGTTCTGGCCCATGACCACCGACCATATGACGGATATGATCTTTAGCCAATTCATTCAGAGTCATATCTATGACTGAAAAACCTTTATTTTCCAGACCCGAAATCAGATCATCCCTATCCGCCTGCTTGCCTGTACAGGATATACCCACAAAAACCTGAGCAGTGTGCTGATCAAAATACCGATGATTAAATTCTGTAATATTCCGCTTTCCCAAAGCCTTGCAGAATTTCAAAAAACTACCAGGCACTTCAGGCACAGTCACAGCCAGGAGAATTTCTTTATGCTCTCCAACCAAAGTGCGTTCTGCGACATAACCTAATCGATCAAAATTAACATTGGCTCCACTCTCTATTGCCACCAGGGTTTGATCTTTAATCTGCCGAGACTCAACATATTTTTTCATCCCAGCAACAGCCAATGCGCCAGCGGGCTCTGCTACCGAACGCGTATCATCAAAGATATCCTTAATCCCTGCACAAATTTCATCGGTGCTGACAGTGATAACCTCATCAACAAATTGCTGGGCTAATTTAAAAGGCTCTCGCCCTACTTGCTTAACGGCAACTCCATCAGCAAAAAGCCCGACCTGTTTAATGCTTAGCCGTTTATTGGCTTTCAAGGCATGATTAAGTGAATCGGCATCATCAGGCTCCACTCCGATAACTTTAGTATCCGGGCTCACAAACTTTACATAAGCAGCAATTCCCGCAATTAAGCCACCGCCCCCTACAGGTACAAAAATAGCATCAATTTCTCCTGTTTTTTGCCTAAGAATTTCCATGCCGATGGTTCCCTGACCAGCAATCACTTCAGGATCATCATAGGGGTGAACAAAAGTCATTCCTTTTTCTTCAGCAATCTCTTTTGCATGAGTGCAGGCATCATCATAAGAATCGCCAAACAATATGATCTTTGCCCCCCACGATTTAACCGCCCTGACTTTAATTTCAGGGGTCGTTTTAGGCATGACAATCAGTGCCTTAATACCCAGCTTCCGCGCAGATAAAGCCACCCCTTGCGCATGATTTCCTGCCGAAGCAGCAATCACGCCTTTAGCCCTTTCCTGATCACTTAAATTGGCTATTTTGTTATAGGCACCACGTAATTTAAAAGAGAATACAGCTTGTAAATCTTCTCTTTTTAAATAAACTTTATTCGCTAATCGCAATGATAAGAAGCGAGCAAAGTCTAGCGGTGTTTCTATAGCAACGTCGTAGACTTTTGCTCTTAGTATTTTTTCTATGTATTGATTGGGCATAATTTATCAAATCACTTGGCTATATCACCGTTAATTGTGGAGTTTTGCTTTGATCTTAGGCTGCGGGCAATAAATAACCCACCCAGATTGCGCAGATTTTTTGTTTCTGCTCAATCCATCTCAAGAGGCGCATAGCCAGCTACGTAACGATTGAGATTGTTTGAGCAGGGACAAAAAGGCCCGCAAGGTGGCTGGTTTTTTTGTTGCCAGTTGCCTTAAGCCCTCTCCTGATGGACACCTACCGGATGTAGGTAAGTAGAGCAATGCAGGTTGGAACGGAGTTAAAATATTTAATCGCCTGCTTTCAGTGCTTTTTTAGCCTCATCCCAAAAACTATCTAACTCGGCTAACTCACAATCCCTTAAGCTTCTTCCTGAACCTTCAACTTGTTGTTCAATATAATTAAAGCGCTTGCTGAATTTTTTTGTTGCCTGTTTCAATGCTATTTCAGGATTTACTTTTAAATGTCTGGCCAGATTTACAACAACCAGCAATAAATCACCGATTTCTTCCTGAATATGTGGTTGATCCTGCTCTTCCCAGGCCTCTTTGACTTCTTCCAGCTCCTCCATTACCTTATCAAACACAGGTTCAACTTCTGGCCAGTCAAAACCATGACTTGCTGCTTTATTTTGTATTTTTTCACACTGAACCAGAGCAGGAAGATTGATTGCAACGCCGGACAATACACTGTCATCTTCTGCTTGCTTACCTTTTGCCAATCTTTCTTTAAGCTTGGCCTCATCCCAGGCTTTTTGCCGTTCTTCATCACTGTTATAAACAACATCATCAAATACATGAGGATGCCGACTAATCAGCTTCTCCGTGATTGCTGCTGCCACCTGTTCAAAATTAAACAAGCCTTTTTCTTCTGCGATTTGAGAATGAAAAACCACTTGTAATAATAAGTCACCCAGCTCTAGCGGCAAATCCTCCAGGTCATTACGTTCAATAGCATCCGCCACTTCATAGGCTTCTTCTATGGTATAGGGAATCAGACTGTTAAAATCCTGCTTTAAATCCCATGGACAACCCGTTTCAGGGTCACGTAATTGCGCCATGATGGCGAGTAGTTTTTCGGTATTTGTTAAGTTCAAAATTAGGAATCCGAAGTCGAGCAGTAGAGGTGGTTGGTATGTTGCGTAAGAGAGTCTTTAGCAATCAAATTAAGACAAGGGGAAATAAAAAAGTATATTAATTACCCCCACTTAATTCTCCATAGCCATCAAGTTAAGGAAAAGAGTTTATTTAAATTTCTCCTCTCCCAACCCTCCCCAGCAAGGGAGGGCTTAAGAGCTATAAACTTGCTTAAAACGAACCGCCAAAACTTTCACTATAGCGTTCTTTAAAAGCATCCATAGTAAAACTATGGTTCTGAGTTCCATGGTGCTCAATCTTGATTGAACCCAGCAATGACGCTATTCGCCCAGTGGTTTCCCAGTCCATCTCATTCATTAAGCCATATAACAAACCCGCTCTATAAGCATCACCACAGCCAGTCGGATCGCAAAGCTCTTGCGCTTTTGCGGAAGGAATCTCTATGCATTTACCATTAGTATAAATTTTAGATCCGTTGCCGCCCATGGTCACGATTAAAGCCTCTACTCTTTCTGCAACTTGCTCCAACGTTAAGCCTGTACGTTCTTGCATCAATTCTGACTCGTAATCATTAAAGGTCGCGTAGGTTGCCAAGTCCAGAAGTGCGATTAATTCATCCCCATTAAACATGGGCATACCTTGGCCTGGATCAAAAATAAACGGGATACCTAGGCCAGCAAATTCTTTTGCATGTTGCTGCATGCCTTCTTTACCATCAGGAGACACAATACCTATACTGATCTCCTGATTATCAGGGACATAATTTTCATGAGAACAACTCATTGCTCCCGGGTGGAATGCAGTGATCTGATTATCATCTTCATCCGTTGTAATGTATGCTTGACCAGTATATTGACTATCGATAGTTTTAATCATCTTGGTCGAAATCTGGCAATTATTTAACCATTGCGCATAAGGCTCAAAATCATGCCCTACTGTTGCCATAATTAACGGCTGTTCTTCTAACAATTTTAAATTGTAAGCAATATTGCCTGCGCAGCCACCAAATTCTCGTCGAATCATCGGCACTAAAAAAGAAACATTCAGCATGTGGACTTTTTCTGGCAGGATATGATTTTTAAATTTATCATGGAATACCATAATAGTATCGTAAGCCATGGACCCACAAATTAATGCACTCATTTTGTTCCTCTTAAATTAAAATTAATAACCATGTTGCTATTGCCAGCATGATTGATAGCATAACAGCAGCCGAGCCTATATCTTTAGCTCTCCCTGCCAGCTCATGATACTCTACCCCGATTCTATCTACCACCGCTTCAACTGCTGAATTTAACAACTCAACAATCATCACCAGCACGACTGAAGCAATCAACAATATTCTTTCTATATTATTGTCTGTTAGCCAAATTGCCAAAGGCACTGCGATGATAAAGGCTAGAACCTCTTGTCTAAATGCCTCTTCATGCTTCCAGCTTGCTTTAAATCCTGCAAAGGAAAAAAAGATGGCATTAATAAATCGCTTTATGCCTTTCTCATTGTAATAAGTCATCCTAACTTTCCCTTCTATTCCTCAATCATCGCTTGATAAGCTGAAGCATCCATTAAAGCATCCAATTCAGCAGGGTTATCAGCTTTGATACAGAACAACCAGGTATCATAAGGCTCATCATTCACCTGTTCTGGTGAATCGACGATTGCCTCATTAACAGCAACAATCGTTCCTGTCACAGGGCTAAACAAATCTGAGGCTGTTTTTACCGATTCAACCACTGCACACTGTGCGCCTGCATCAAATTGTTTACCTATTTCAGGTAATTCGACATAAACTAAATCACCCAATTCTTCTTGAGCAAAATCTGTAATCCCTATCCGAACAATATTATCAGCTTCTAGTTTTGACCACTCATGGGTCTTTGCATATTTCAAGTTTTCTGGCAGATCACTCATTTTTTTCTCCCTTTACGCTACTATTTAGCCTAAAGGATAACCTGCTGTATTTTAAAAACAACAAAAATATTCATTTCATCTAAAAACACACCGTATAATCCAAATAACTGTCGGCTATTTTACTATTTATGAAACCTTACCCCTTAATTTTATCAGTTTGTTTTTTATCGATTTTCTGCCTCCCTATTCAAGCGGATGATGACGAAAACGAAGAACATGAGCAACAAGCCGTACAATTAGTTAATGGGGAAGTGGTTATACAGTTAGATGAACCGTCTCAGGAAATATCGGGTCTTGAAACGCGCAAGATCAAACAGACTGAGTACCAGGCTGAATTTATTTGTTATGGCA
>ENA-ORXI01002907-ORXI01002907.1-sediment-metagenome-genome-assembly--contig:-NODE-2907-length-11953-cov-11.288649_pt1 | contig 11953 bp, 9 predicted proteins | sample MGYA00237861_ERZ511468 | MGnify/ENA primary metagenome ERZ511468 (study PRJEB26299, sample SAMN06266213) | sediment metagenome | isolation source: Hudson Canyon methane seep mesocosm | place... | reverse complement strand
CTATATTCGGTTAACAGTATTACCAATGGTACCGATGCGCAGGGCGAAGTTACTGTTCGTCTAGAAAAAGCGGGGCGAATTGTAAATGGCCAAGGGGCTGATACTGATATTGTTATTGCCTCTGCAAAAGCTTATATCAATGCAGTCAGTAAATTGCAGGCACCTGATCGACGTCAACACCCGCAAAAAGCTGAAGTTTAGTTTTTTGACGAAGATAAATGTTGATTTTTTATCCTTGCATTAATCGTAGGGTGGGCATTGCCCACCCTACCAACAATAAAGCTTGTCAGCCGAATTATTTCAATGGATAACTCAACTCGATTACAGTATCTGGAGGCTATGGGAATCGATGTTTGGGTATCTAGAAATCAGTCAATGCTTGAACAAAGCCCGGCAGTTGAAGTTGCTGATTTGAATCTTAGTGGGGCAGCAGTTGATAAACAATCTGAAGCAACAGCAGATAGCTGGGCATTGTTACAAGAACAGGTCACTGATTGTCACAACTGTTCTTTATCCGAAACACGAAAGCAAACAGTTTTTGGAGTAGGGGATGGTAATGCTGACTGGATGTTAATAGGCGAAGCGCCGGGGCAAAATGAAGAGTTAGAGGGTAAACCATTTCTTGGGTCGTCGGGGTTTTTATTGACAGAGATGCTACGGGCTATTAATTTACAAAGGGAAGATGTCTTTATTACCAATGTGCTCAAATGCAGTCCGCCAAAAAACAGAGACCCTAAAGTGGATGAACTCAAGTCCTGTCATGAGTATTTACAACGACAGATTTCCCTGGTTAATCCAAAAATAATCCTTGCAGTAGGGCGAATTGCTGCACAGACATTGCTGGGGACTAAACAAGCTCTGTCCGAATTAAGAGGCAAGCCTCATCAACTCAATGGCATTCCTGTCGTTGTTGTTTATCACCCTGCTTATTTACTAAGGTCTTTGCTGGAAAAGCGTAAAGCCTGGCAGGATTTGCAATTAGCTATGAAAATATATCAAGAACAATAATAATGAGTATATGGAAGTTACTAGATAAAGTTAAAGGTTTGGTACTTTATGATGCAGATAAAGAATTTTATGCAAAAGTTTTTCCAGATTCGGTAGAGAGAAAAGATTTAATGAGAATACGGGGGATGCGACAAGAAGATTTGCCTGAGATATTAGAAATTGAAGGCAAAAATTATAACTTTCCATGGAGTGAAGGTATTTTTAAAGACTGCCTTAAGTCTGGGAACTATAGTTGTTTAATCTGTGAAGAGTTAGATGTCATCGTGGGCTTTGCCATTGTATCTATTATGGCAGGAGAAGCACATATCATGAATATCTGTGTTGACCCTGCTATTCAAAAGCAGGGGGTGGGAAGTAAGTTATTAGAACATATGATTAAGCTTGCTACCCCAAAAGCCGAGAGTATTTTTCTGGAAGTCAGGCCTTCTAACAAAGCCGCTATTTCACTCTATCAGAAAAGAGGTTTTAACGAAATTGGCATTCGTAAAGGCTATTACCCCGCTGAGAATGGCTATAGAGAAGATGCGGTGATGCTGGCACTGGAATTGGTGAGTTTGTTCTAACGGTTGCTTGTCGGTAGCCAGAGGTAGAGACGTTGCATGCAACGTCTTTATTCTGAAGGTTGCCACAGTTTACATATTTTGCTCAGGCCGTTTATGTTTTTCTCTGGTATTTTAATGATTAAACAGATATTTGCAGTAAAGTCCTGTTTAATAATAACGCCATCCAGTTTTTTTAGTTGATATTCAAAATTTTGTAGATCTTTGTAATCCAGCTCTATTTTAAATTTAGCATATTCAATATATTCCCTTATCGTGCTGGCTTCGATTACTTTTCTAGCACTATTGCTATAAGCTCTGGTCAAGCCTCCCGCCCCCAGTTTTACCCCGCCAAAATAGCGTACCACCACGCACAAAATATTGATTAAATCTTTGCCCGCCAAGTGTTGAAAAACAGGTTTCCCTGCTGTACCACTGGGTTCACCCGCATCATGAAAACGAGTCACTATGCCTTTATCCGATTTAATTCGATAAGCAAAGACTAAATGAGAGGCATCAGGGTATTGTTGCTGAAGTTGCTGAAGATGTTGCAGCGCTTCGCTTTCTGTATAACAAGGTATCAGGATACCGATAAAACGAGATTTTTTGATTGTGTCTTCGATGGTGAGCGGGGTTTGAACACAATACACAGCACGATCTCCTAATTTAAAGCTCTATGATAACAATTTGGCTAACTACTCACCGTAATTTAACGATGTAGTAATATTCCAGCAATGCTGTATTAACAGGGGAGCTTTTAAGCCCTCCTCTCAGCAATAGCTCCTGCATTTCTCTACTTACCTATCCCTGCGGGCATACAGCTGGAGAGGGTTTAAGAGCTGTATCCATCATTTTACGCTGAGTAATTACCAATTCGGCTTAATAGAATAGAAAAATATTAAGTTACTTAAGGCTATGATTTTTTGTTAGTCGGGTATTCTCCTGAGAGTTGTTCTGATTCGTGAACTATTTTTTTGTGGGGCATATTAGCTGGGATATGTCGTGGGCTAACGACGAAACGGGATTAGTCCTGTTTATTACTAAGTAAATAAAAATATACTTATATTCTAAAAGGTTGGGTGTGATTGCAGCTCAGTATTTTTTATATTGTTCATGATAAAAGCAACTCAATCTTTTGCGCTAGCCTTTTATGTCGTGAGAGGACGACATAAAAGCTTAAATAAGCGTTATATTAATCAGTGGCTTAACAACCTTGGTTTGATGGGTAGCTAAACTGCAGTTTGTGAGGCTCCAACTAGGAGCCTGTCCGAGAATAGAGAGCCTACTCGGCAATAGCTCCTGCATTGTTCTACTTACGTGCATCCCTGCACTAATGCGGAAAAAGCCCTTTTGGCCATTTTCCCCGTTCATTTTCGTTGAATAGCGCAACTATTCGCCTCAAATGAACGAAAAAACTGACTCAAAAGGGCTTTCCCTCGTGACGACTTCTATTCTCGGACAAGCTCCTAGTACCTAATCTTACTATATCTAAAGAAAATCCATTAAAGTGGCTTAATATTTGCTCTAGATACAGGGTGCGAGTCAAGAACAGATAAAGTAATGACTGAGTCCGTCCTGAGTACAGAAAGAAATAGTGCTAATGGGGAGTGGATATATGCTGCCCTTTGCATTGAAAGGAGCATCATTTAACAGGCTTTAGTTTTTAAAACATATGATATTAAGATTGGATATATGCTTTCAAATACTCAGATAACTATAGATACAGAAAGTGGTATTGGAGGAACGGGATAAAATATTTATTGATTGTGCCTTCAATTATGATAGCGGGTTTGACACAATACAGGATACTGTTTTGCTATCAACAAGATTATGATAAACACTCAACCGCATAAATCAGAAAAAATTCAACATTCTGTCGATAAAAAACAATTACTTGCTCAGTTTGAAGTGTTTTTAGCTAAAACATCCGTTTTATCAGAGCCTGAACAGTTAAAACCATTTGAATGTGATGCCTTATCTGCCTACCATTGTCTGCCGTGGATTGTGGTTTTACCTGAAACCGTTGAACAGCTGCAAAAAGTCTTGCAATTATGTTATCGCTTAGGCGTCCCCGTGCTGGCAAGAGGTGCTGGTACCGGGTTGGCGGGGGGAGTTATTCCTTTAGATAATGGCGTTTTGATTGGCCTGGCTAAATTTAAGCAGATTTTGCAAATAGACCTGGACAACAGAATGGCTCGGGTGCAACCTGGTGTGCGTAATCTGGCAATATCTGAAGCCGTGGCTAAGCATGGCTTATATTATGCACCTGACCCCTCCTCACAAATTGCCTGCACTATTGGCGGCAATGTGGCTGAAAATTCTGGCGGCGTACATTGTCTTAAATATGGTTTAACCACTCATAATATTTTGCGCCTTAAAATTTTGACCATAGAAGGCGAGCTACTGACAATTGGCTCTCACGGTCTTGATAGTTCGGGTTATGACTTACTGGCATTATTGACTGGGTCGGAAGGTATGTTAGGCATAATCGTTGAAGTAACAGTTAAATTATTAGTCATTCCTGAAACAGCCAAAGTTATTATGGCTGCCTTTGATGATATTGAGCAAGCAGGACATGCAGTGGCTGAAATTATTGCTAGTGGCTTGATTCCTGCCGGTTTGGAAATGATGGATAAGACCACGATAAAGGCTGCGGAAGATTTTGTGCATGCAGGCTACCCTAGTGATGCGGAAGCGATTTTATTGTGTGAATTGGATGGCAATCATCAGCAGGTTGAGGAGGAATTGAAACAGGCTTATGCCGTATTACAGCAGCACGGGGCTATGGAGCTCAAGATTGCTCAATCAGAGTTAGAAAGGCAGAAGATGTGGGCGGGTCGAAAATCGGCTTTTCCTGCCGTTGGGCGTATCTCGCCCGATTATTATTGTATGGATGGTACGATTCCTAGGCGATATTTGGCTACAGTGCTTAAAAAAATTGCTCAATTGTCTGAACAGTATGGACTGCTTGTTGCCAATGTTTTTCATGCCGGCGATGGAAATTTACACCCCTTAATTCTCTATAATGCCAATAATGCAGGCGAAATGGAAAAAGCAGAGATGCTGGGCGGCGATATACTTAAACTAAGTGTGGCTATGGGCGGAACAATAACAGGTGAGCATGGGGTTGGTGTGGAGAAGATAAATTATATGTGTTATCAGTTTGGGAGCAATGAATTACGGATGTTTCATGCGATTAAACACGCTTTTGACCAAAAAGGTTTGCTGAATCCAGGAAAAGCCGTGCCAACCTTGCACCGTTGTGCAGAATTTGGGGCAATGCATGTGCATGCTGGAGAGTTAGATTTTCCTGAGCTAGAGCGGTTTTAGACTTTAAAAAAGTAAAAGGGTTACACCGTATGCCCCAAAATAAGTCATCAAAAAATAGAAAAAAGAAATAGTTAGGCTGGCGGCCATATTAATCCCTAAAACATGTTTGATTATGTAGGTTATCAAGACGAAATCCCACAGTACCAGAAGCCCTAATAGGTAATAGCTGAGTATGCTTTCGCTAACAGTGAGCCAGATAACAACAGGGACGCCAAAGAAAGCCACTATATTTTCACAAAATAGTACCGCAGTGGCTATTTGCGCATACAAGTGCATACTTTTATTGAGAAATAGAATAAGCCCAACGAAGGCAAGTGTTAAGGTTGTTTCAATAACAACTTCAAAAAAAGCCTCATAAGGGTCAATCATATTGGCTTGAATAAATAATTCAAGCACAAAATAAAACCACAAGTTTTGTTTAAAAAACGCAACTGACTTTGGAAGGTCAAGTGGATTTATTTTTAAATAGCAGAGCGGAAGATAGACTTTAAAAAGATTCATAGCAGTGCATTATATTATTATAGAGTCTCAGTAAGGTGTGATTGTTCAGGTGTATTGTAAGAACCATCTTGCTGATAAGCACTAAATTGATCATTTAAGGCCTGAACCATATCTTTACATTGTTCCAATAATAAATGAACTTGGGTTCGGGTTTTTTTGTTCTTGGCTACTGAGTCATTAATGGGAAGAATAATGCGCCAGAAAGTAAGGCTTTTTTCGAACAGGCCCGCTATATTTTCGGTTAAATTTAGCTCTTTCTGTCTTTTCTTCAGGTCATTAATTATAAATTTGGCATGGACTTTGGACATAATTAAATGTAGCGGCATCATAACCGAAACTAGAATAAGCAGGAAGATAGGACCAATAATGGGGTCGAAAAGTAGTTGTACTATACCCAGTGAAATTTCTGCAAAAAGTAGCAGGGTGACAATGAAGCCTAAAATAATTAAGGTCGACATGTTCACTCTGTCTTTCCAGATGATTAAATGTTTTTCAACTTCAGGGATGTAAATATCATTGATATCACGAATACTTTTTTCTAGTGAATGAAGTACCCGGTAAGACCGATCATTCTCAATATTAGCCAGGCGCTCGTCAATCTCTGCCAGAGATGACTCCGATGACTCCGACAAAACAATGAATTGCCCGGTATGAATCCCTAGTTCAGCTAATCTTCTTTGCCAGGAGGCGATGATTTCATTACTTTTCTTGGCATCCAGACTGATTTCAGAATGATCTATAATATAGATGAATTTGTTAGTATCCTGTTGTTCAATGATTTCACTGACTGATTCTTTGATAAGCTCAGGTGTTGCATCAAATAAATCTGTAAAAACCAGAACCAGATCAGACATGCCTAAAACATGCTGGGTTAATACAGGGTGAACCTGTGTATCCCGTGTTGCATTGAGTACCGGAGTATCTATAAATAACTTACCTTTCAGTCGTTCGCTATTGACGGTTTTTAATTCTAAGTAGGCATTTACTTTACTGCCTTCACCTGCTTCAGTTTGCTCGATTTTTTGGCTAATTTGGTAGAAAGGCAGTCTATGGTCTGCATCCAGTGCTGTTCCAGGTAGTGTCGTATTAGTCGCCTGAGGGGTGAATTGATGAACAGTGAACTTATGATTAGAAGAATGTAGATTGCTATTGAGGTAACGATTGATAAATTCTGACTTTGCCGAGGAAAACCCACCCAGTAAACTAACAATTGGCCACCAGGCACTTTTTCTTGCAGTGGTTTCATCGTCATCAATCAAGCCCAGATCATATTCAAGTTGATCTAGTTCGTGAAATGATTTGCTTGCTGTTTGCAAAATAGGGTTTGCGGCTGAAAAATATTTTTCTAGATTTATTAAGTGTTTACTGACTGTTTTCTCGGCCATGAGTGGAAACCTTTCTTTATAGTTATTGGTAGGTTTAAATTTTGTTTTACGAGTATACACCGAGCGAGCAAAAAACTAATAGTAAAAGTAGTAAAATTTAATTGCTATTTTATTTGAGATTAGTCAATTAGGGTGGACAATATTTTTCTGTCTACCCTAATTAAACTTTGATGCTAGGCAAAAAATACTGCCCATCCTACTTGGCTGGATATGTTCTTTACCCGGCTTGTTTGCGGTATCTTTTGTTTTTATTTAAGGTATTTGAGCAGGAATGGTAAAAACATAATCTGTCTTTTTAACTTGATTATGGCAAGCCAAACATTGTTCAGCAAATGAAGCATCTTTACCATGAGGTAGTTGCTGCTCACCTTTCCAGCGAGCGAATCCCCAGCCAGCAGTCGATTTATATTTGACAGCATCTTTAATCATGATTTCAGAATGAACAAATTCACCAGGCACTATTGCAGAGTTCCAGTCAGGGTGTTCAGTATTTTTCCAGACCAGTTTTGCGAGAATGCTACCTCTAGGCCAGGGGGTGGTGAGTCCAGACCTGGCAGCATTAATAGCAATAGCATTCCCTAAAATAACGCGTTGGGTATTGTTGTCTTTACGGTATGAGGAGGCGATGACTCTCCAATTTTTTAAGCCAGTTGGGTATTGGATAGCGTTAGCGGTATCTGCCACGTTTTCAGCATGTGTTATAAAGGAAAGGCTTAGTGTTACCACAGCAAAGAGTAGTTTTTTCATGATTAGAAATACTTATTTTGTTTGTTAGGCGGGGTGCCTAAGCATAATAACTTAAAAGTGATTTGTAAATTTTTTTTGCATATAAAAATAAGTAGATAATTAACAAGCAGTATTAGCAGTATTAGCAGTATTCAGGAACTAATGTAGCTGATTTATCTCTACAAATATTGAAGTTACTGTGTGCTATTAAACGATAGGATTAAATGATGAGTCGATATGACAAGCAAGTAAATTCGGGGTATTCATGGCTGCTGATTAGTGTATTCATTATCTTGCTGTTGCTGGCATGCTGGTTGTATTGGTCGGCAGCAAAAGAAAATGATACGGAATCACGAATAATTGATATACCCAAAGAACCAGCAGTTGCTGTTTCTACCATAGAGCCAATTGTTGATAGGGAGGAGGAGAAGTCGACTGAAGGTCTTGATCTCCAGTATCAAGAGGTGCAGGTTGAGCAGAGGCCTGTTTTGAGGGAAAAGATTACATTACCAACATTAGAACAGAGTGATGAATTTTTTAGACAACAAGTGGCTACAGTTTCGTTCAAGCTGTCCGATTGGTTTGGAGTCTCTAGCGCGATAAAAAAGTACCTGGTGATTGTTAACGATTTATCACAAAACCAGCTGCTTTTTAAACATAGATTGTTTTTGAAAGCGCCAGGGAAAATAGTAGTTGGAGAGGATAAATTAGGTCTCTATCTAAGCAAAGACAGTTATCATCGTTACGATTCCTTAGCGGATGCCATGGTATCCATTGATGTTGATAAAGGCTTGCAATTATATCTTACTGTTAAGCCACTTTTAGAGCAGGTATATAAAGATTTTGCTTATCCTGAGGGCTATCAGTTACAGGATGTTTTTTTAAAAGCTGCAGCCAGTGTGATTAAAGCACCTGTTATTGACGGCAGAATTGCTTTGCTTCCCTATTCGGTACGATATAAATTTGCAGATCATAAACTTGAAACATTAACTGATGTTGAAAAACTAATGATAAGAATGGGACCAGAAAATACCTTAAAAATACAGAACAAGCTTCGGCAGTTAGTACAGGCATTGCTGGTGATGCCTGAATAATTGATAAAAAACACTCAAAACAAATACTCTCAGTGGTTTTTTTTATATTTGACTCATGGCTTATAAGTAAACTATGATTTGCTTAAGCTTGAAACTTATCAAGTATATAAATCAATGGTTTAAATGAAGAGTTGGATGTTCAATTATGATTGAATATAAGCAACCATACCATGACTGAAATAATGAGGGGAGTGAGATGAAGCAAAGTCGTTTTATTGATTTTTTTAGCACCAGAATAGTGGGCAATGAGGATAGTGAGCAGAGGCCGTCTCCGGTTTCTATGACACTATTAATTTTAATTATTTTATTGCTAAGTTTAGCAATACCTATTACCGCTAATGCGCACAGAGGAGCAAAAAATGAAATTGATACCTGCCGGTTTTCTGTTGGTAGTGAAGTCATACATTTTTCAGCGTACACCCCGACTTTTTCGGGGGGCGAGGGTTTCTGTCATTCTATTCCAAATGTAGGGGAAACCCATTTGGTCTTTGATTATGAAGGCAATAAACTGCGCCAAACAACGGTAGAATTTGAAATAACTAAAGAGCCTGAAGGGGCAAGAATCTTTTATCAAAAGCCAGAAAAAGTTAAAAAAGGTTCCATCGATGCCAAAGTTAATTTTGATAAAGTCGGAGCAGGGGCCGGGCATTATTTAGCGCATGTCACAATAATGTACCAGGGCGAAAAATTAGATTCTCATTTACCCTTTTCAGTGGGTGTGGAGCCCGAAGATGACGGTGTTTCGTTTGTACTGATTGTCTCAATAATCCTCGCTATTATAGGTCTGGTGGTTTTTACTATTATGGTTAGAAAGTTTAATGCTAAAAAAGAGGCTGAATAGTTTTATTTGGCTATATCACTGGTAAGTGCTGAAAAAAGGAATTTGCATAAGCTAAACTAGCTCTTAAAGTCTTTCCCAGCAAGCATAGGGATCTACACAAATATTTGAGTGGATTTTGACTAAGACAGCTAGTTTTTATTGGTAGGAGGGGCCTCCAGGCCGCGATTGCGACAATGCAGTTGACTTAGGAAGTGAGGCTTTAGCCTCGTATGTTTCAGGGTAGGTGAGGCTAAAGCCTCACTTCCTAACAAGCCTTTTCTCTTTTTTGCCTTAATCCACCCGCATTCCTCCTACAGAGCTGAATAACAGCTATTTGTTTACACTTAACGCCCGTGTAAAGACTTGTGTAGATAGCTATTCCCAGCAAGGGAGGGCTTAAGAGCTGCAGCCATCATTTTACGCTGAGAAATAAAACAATGCTGTTCTTCAAAATTCTCTTGTTAATCAAGATATAATGATTACATCCCCTTTACTTTTCCTCTCCCAAGCCTATCGGCAATAGCGACTGTATTTCTACTTGCCTACATCTCTGTCGATATCCATCAGGAGAGGGCTGAGATGATGGGGAAATAGACTGCAATAAATTTGGCTCAGTTATATTTGCTGTATTTTTATTTGGAATGAAGTGTTATGTTAGAAATACTGCTATATTTAACTAGGAGCCTATTCTCGGACAGGCTCCTAGTGCTACTGTAGAGCTAAAAGGCAAGTCAGGCTTCGATGATTATTGAAGCCTCATTCCTTTAATCAAATTTTTATGTGAAATGCCCAAATGCCGAACATTAAGAGTTTAGATACGGACATAAATGCTATGCAAACAATATCGTTTTTATTGCAGGAAAATAATGTCCGAGTGATTAGTGTTGGTATAGCTGTATCAGCCTTAATAGGCTATAAAACGAATGATTTCATTGATTCAAGGCTCTGTTTTTCTAGTCTAATTCATGCTGATGATAAAGACCTGGCCGATGAACTGTTTTCGCTTCGGCCACAGCAAAACCTTAAAACAATCAATCTTCGCCTTAGACATGCCGATGGAAAAATTATTTGCCTAAAGGGATGTTACCAAAAACAACAAGATCCCTCGTTAAAGGGGATGCAGTTACAGTTACAGCTGAACGATGCCAAAAAGTTAAGGCAAGAATTAAATGACCAGGTTTTAGTTTCCAGCTTTAATTCGATGATGGATGACAGTCAGGATTATATTTATTTTAAAGACCGAAATCATGTTTTTATAGGTGCCAGCGAAACACTGGTTAAATTGACCAATCCCAGTATAAATAGGCAAGACTTAATTGGACTGACTGATTACGATGTTTTTCCTGAGACTTATGCAGATAATTATTATCGCCTGGAAAAGCAGGTTTTTTCTGGTCATGCTGAGGTCTGTCAAGAGCAGCAGCAAACGCTGGATAATGAAGGTAATATTGGCTGGGTTGATAATCGTAAATATCCAATTTTTGATAATAATAATGAAATCATCGGTTTGTTTGGTATTGCTCGTGATATTACCGAAGCGGTCATTAACCAGCAGAAGGTTAAGCAGCTATTGGCAAAACAAAGTGCAATACTGGAAAATGATTTAGTAGGTTTTGCGACAGTCATAAACAGAAAATATATTTGGGTTAACCCAGCACTTAGTAAATTATTTGGTTACAGTGCTAGTGAATTTGAAGGTATGTCGACTCGAGAGCTGTATGCAAATGAACAGGATTATCAGGATATTGGTGCTTGCTATGCTACTTTAGGCTCTCAGGATGTGCTCCGCAATGATATTGAGTTTGTTTGCAAAGATGGAACTCATATTTGGTGTAACTTGAGCGGTACGCTACTTGATGCTGAGGGAGGTGTATCGCTTTGGAGTCTGGTAGATGTTACTAAATTTAAAAGCTCTGAGTTAGCACTTAAAAGTTCTGAAATGCGTTTCCGTACATTGTTTGATTCAAATAGTGATGCTGTTATGTTGTTAGGTAATGACGGGGTTTTCAATTGTAATGCAGCGGCGTTAAAAATTTTTGGTTGCTCAACAGTTGCAGAGTTTTGCACCAAATCACCTGCTCAATTATCTCCACTAATGCAGCCTTGCGGAACGAGTTCTGTAGAGCTTGCAGGGCAACAGGTTGAAAAAGCTAAAAAGCAAGGTAGTTTCAGCTTTGAGTGGTTGCATAAGCGCCTTGATGATGGGCGAGTGTTTCCTGCCGAGGTATTGCTGACGATGGTGGTTTTAGATAATAAACAAGTGGTTCAAGGTGTTGTTCGTGATATAAGCAGACGTAAACGAGTGGAAGATGAGCGTAATGAGGCATTAAATCGTTTGCAGAAGATTTCTAAAAATGTACCTGGAATGGTGTATCAGTTTTGCTTATATGAAGATGGAAGTTCATGCTTCCCTTATGCTAGTCCCGCTATTCAGGAAATTTTTCGTGTTACCGCTGAAGAAGCCAAAGAAAGCTCTGAGAAAGTGTTTGCCGCCATTCACCCTGACGATTTGCCACAAGTTATTGAATCAATCAATGTGTCAAAAGAACA
>ENA-ORXI01002906-ORXI01002906.1-sediment-metagenome-genome-assembly--contig:-NODE-2906-length-11954-cov-4.469984_pt1 | contig 11954 bp, 10 predicted proteins | sample MGYA00237861_ERZ511468 | MGnify/ENA primary metagenome ERZ511468 (study PRJEB26299, sample SAMN06266213) | sediment metagenome | isolation source: Hudson Canyon methane seep mesocosm | place... | reverse complement strand
TACATGATCGTCATGATTGGTCACTTAAGTGGTATGAAATTAGCTACAGGCGTTGACCACATTGTTTATGGCGCTTTGTTTTTTGCCATTGTTATCTTTATCCTATTTTTCATTGGTTCTTTTTGGAAAGATTCTACGCAAGCATTCGATAAAAAGCACACCATTAACAAAGACAAGCAGACTTATACTAAACAGAAAAACATCATAGTATTAATGGCTATAGGCGTAAGCCTTATTGTCTGGCCTTATAGTAACCAGCAATTGCAATCACATTATCATGCACAAACAACCATTCCAGAACTACCTTTTCTAGCTAAAAACACTCAATGGGAACAAGTGGATGCACCTGACTGGGGATGGCGACCACAATTCAACGGCGTCAGCACAGAATCATTACGTTATTTTAAACATCAAAACTATACCATAGGTTTCTATCAAACAAACTTTGGAGATGAGCAACAAGGCTCTGAGATGGTTAATATGAAAAACCAGCTCATTAAGCATAAAGACAGAAATACCTGGCATTTTATTAAACAATCGACAACATCATTGCAACTTCCTAAAAGCGAAAAAGCAATCACTGTCGATTTAGCAGAAATAAGAGGAAATAATCAGGATATTATTGTCGCAAAATGGTATCAACTAGGACATCAAAACACCAACAGCCCGTATTTGGCAAAACTATATCAGCTTTACAAGCGATTAACACTGGATACAAGCCCTGAAATATACAATGTTATCTTCACTAAAAAAAGAAACATTCAAGATAACTCAGCAATAATAATTGAAACAATCATCAATCTTAAAGAAAAATAATCACAGCCAGCTTTTATCTTTTAATTTTAGAAATGACTACAGCGGGAACTTGAAGGTGCTGTGCAGCTAAATCCAGAACAAAATTAAAGTAGTTGCTTAACTGTTCAAACTATATTTACCTTGAAAAATGCCATAAACTTTATTGCCTAGAAGATAAAAAATTTAAAACGGTAACAAAGCTCAAATCCCGTACTATAATAGAGTTTTACGTTTAGTAAGTATTGATGTCATTTAAAATAATCCTATTAATCTAAGAGGCATATAGCATTACTATACAAAGGACAGAGGAATTACTCTGAGAATTGAACGTACGACTAGACTTTCAGTTTTATACAATTTATCACTCTCTATAAAAATAATTTACAAATTAACCAACAAAACATGAATCAAGAAAACATAACAAGTATTTTACACACAATTCTAGAAGAAACATTTGACGATGAAGTAATCCAATTCACCCCAGATACAAAACGCGAAGATGTCGAATCATGGGATAGCCTTGGACATATCAGACTATTAACAGCCATTGAGGAAGAGTTTGAAATTAAATTCAGCCTTGATGAAATTGAAAATATTGCTGGCATCCAACAAATTAAACAATTAATTTCAGACAAAAAATAGTTTCAAATAACCAAAAGAATCAGGAGCAACTTATTATTTTTGAAATTAAATTTTTCGAAAGACCCCGTATTTTATTTGAATACCCCAACTCACATTTCAACTGATAAAACAATAACAAATAACCGGGTAACAAGCTCCATAAATCTGACATGGATATTTCATATTGCTCAAAAAATGCAATCAATAACTTTGTATACGGTGATTTTTCATTCGACCATAACATTTGTAGTTTTTCTACTTTAAACTCGCAGATTGAACAAATAAATATGACAATATCAAACCCCTCTATATCGACTTCGCCATAATCCTCCCAATCGAATATAACAATTCGATTGGACTGAAACGCAATATTATTAATTGTAAAATCACAGTGTTGAGGTCTCCGGGCTATCCGATTGAATAATTCATATTTTTTTTCTTTAATCCAAGGTTTTACCTCATGAATATCATTACTATACTTTTTTGAACAATCACTAAAGATTTTTTCAATTGACTGACAGTCAGTTTCATTCGTTAGATAACTTATTTCAGAAAAATATTTCAGCAATTGACCAGAGATGACATTCTCTTTAGCAGTAATAAGTTCAGAACTGATCATCTGATGAGAAACACCTTCTACAACTAAATATTTATAGCCATTTCTTTCACAAAAACAAATAACTTTAGGAATAATAACTTGTTTAACTTTATTATGATCAGTCAATCCCTTATATTCATTTTCTAGGGACTTTTCTATTGCTACTTTTACTTGTACAAATTTATTGTTTTCTATAGAAAAAAAACCATTAACATTAGAATAAAAATTCACCTTATGTGTTAATAATGTTGAGCCTGTTATTAATCCATAACTTAATAGAATATGGTATATATCATCTAACATTTAGTTACAACCATTAAATGATTCTGAAAAAAACAACCGTCAATTCGCACCAAACTAAAAAATTTTTGTTTAATTCCCATCTCAGGTTCAGATGAAACAATTAATTGATTTTGTGCTTCAGGAAGAAGTAAAGAAATTTCCACGGGCAACTTATTTTCATAAGTAATTGAATAGAGCTGTTCACACTTTAAACCAGCTGACATTAATTTTTTTTTATAAAAGTTTAATGTTGGTCGAAAAAAACTAGATATTACTTTAACATAAAAATTATTGGTTATTATTGCCAACTGACTATCAGAATGCATATAAACAGCTAAAGCTAAAAATAACTTATTAGCATTACAATAAATATCCCTTATAGATAAATAGATATCATCAACAATTACAATCAGGTCGAATTTCAAATTAACACTTTCATTCTTCACTAAATTCTTTGTTTTAACATCATATATATAAATATTTGATGGAAAATCAAGCATATCAGAAACTATCATTACCCGTTCATAATCATAACTTAGCCCTTCCGCTAATTCATGATCAAACTTTCCATATATTAGTACTGCACTTTTCTTAGTTGCCAAAAAACGAAACAGCATACTTTTTGCATTTATTGAATTCATTACAATTAAAAAACACCGTATTCATAAAGTTAATTTTATAACAGATCATACTCATATTTTTGTTATTTTCATTTAAGCTGCCAAATCATCAAAAACATAGCCACCTTCGACTCCGTCCAAATATTCATCTGCAGCTTTCCTACACCCACCCCAATCATGATAATCATTAATAATTACCCACAACTCTCTGCCATTTTAAACAAGCCAGCTTCTCTGTCTCGTCATTCCTGCATTCTCTAAGCAGGAATCTAATTTACTATGAATGGACCCCTGATAACAGACCTCGGGGATGACGCCTGGCAGTTGGATTTATTCTTTTCCGTATACTTTGACGGAAATTCATGGCTAATCAGCACCTTAAGCCAAGGAATGGAACCCAATATTATTAAGTTAAAAGGTTGTTATCTTTTGTCGGGTGGATGAGCAATAGCGTCATCCACCATTTTTCAAGGATTTGTCGGGTTACGCTACCGCTAACCCAACCTACATTTTCCTTAATTTAACGACATTGGAATGTCCCCAACTACAAGCCATAAAAATGCAACATAATCAAAGCGTTATCTTTTTGTTACTTAGAAGGAAGAATTATACTTCTACCAACAACTAGGTTTGGGTACACCCTTTGTAATCAAATAATTACAGGACCATACCCATCAACATCAATATAAGCCATTACCACTGGTTGATCAATTTGCATTGTATCTTGTACTAACCCTTTAACCAAAGAAAAAATTGTTCGTCTATATTGATACCAAAACTCTTCAAATTAGATAAAACTAAATCATACAAATTTTCTTCATATCCATAGTACTTATCGTCATCAATTCCAACAGTATCTCCATCAACGGTTTTATTATATCTTTCATATACACCTGAAGTATCCTATTGAGTTTATTATCAGGTAAATAAGTCAGTTTCTTTAATCTAATTTGAGCAATCCACTCATTATTACCTAGTGAGTATTTGTTTAAAATTTTGTAACTACTCAGCGTATATTTTTCTGTGGGTATAGGGTGTTGATTTATAAGGCTTCTGCAACAGGACGTTGCAGCAGAGCTTACAGGGATGTATTTACGCGTCCTTATAAATCAATATCCTATACCTTCAGCCCTAAATTCGCTGAGTAGTTACAATTTTTTTTTATATCGCTCTTAATTATTTACCTCTTTCAATATATATTCATAGATATATCACATTAAATCAAGTGCCATCAATTCACTGTATACATTTTTTATTTCTTTATCATCCAGACTCTCAGAAAGAAATAATTTAGGTTGGTTATTAATAAGTGTAAAAGTAGTTTTCGGTTTACTGTCTAAAAACCTAGCATCAACGATACTTAAAAAAATATGTTCCGAGATGAAAAAATAATGACTAAGCAATGAATGATATTTTTCAAAAAAATGAGCATTACTAATATATAGAATATTTGCACAAGATAATTTTTTAAAGATACTTGTTTTATATATAACATGACACAACTCATCTTTATGCCCAAAAACAATATGCTTTAACCAACCTAAATGGCTATGATCATTAAAAACTTTCAAATCATTTCCATGTAAAATATTTTTCATCTTCTCCAGATCAGAAATTATTATAGATTTTGGTAACCATCGTGTAACGGATGGGTGATGCAAATAAAGGGTTTGTATATTACTCAGGTCTTTAAATTTTAAATACCTAAATACTGTTGCAACATCCGGGTTAGGTGTAAACATTGTAAAGTGATAACCCTTCTGTTGTAACACAGCAAGTACTAGGTTAATACTTTGTTTTCTATAATCCTTCAAAACACACCAACTATGTGGATTACACAAAAACTCAATTTTACCATCTATTATTTGATCTGAATAAATTGCACAGATAACACCTACTAAATCACCTCCATTTTTTAGTTGAAAACCAAAATTTGGAACTGATTGACTCCATTGTGAATGAAATGAATCCCTCCATGCTTTAACTGGAATTTTAGAGTTTAGATTGGTATGTAAAAATTGACTTACATCTTTCAAATCGATTTCAGCAATTGGGGATACAGTTATTGTGTTCATTAGATATTCCTCAAATCATTTACTTGCTGTTGAAATTCAGATATATAGTGATACATAACCTTAACAGGGTCATCTGCATCAACTATGGTAATAGCATTAGTCTGGTCTGTTTTAAGCCTCTGCAACCTTGGACAAAAAAACAACAAATTCTGTTGATTCTGATGGCTCAATTCACAAAAGGCTTCACCTGCTGCCTTAGCTGTAGCATATTCAAGAAAGCCCTTAGTTGATTCAGAAACATAAATTGTAGAAGGATAAAAAACATATTTATTGATAGTAGAACCTTTGTCATTAAAACCAAATGCCTCTAATGCATGAGCTAACCCATCAACATAATAATCACAAAACCGTCTAAATAATGTTCCATCCCATTTATTGCTATTATTCATTTCAATAAGAGGTGTTGCAAAATAATAAATATAATCCGGCTGCCATTCATTCAATACTATTTGTTCCAGGCTGGATGACTGAGTCACATCAAATTGAGAATATCGACAGATTCCTCCGCCACGTTGAATGTCTTTACACACTCTTTTCGCATCATCATCCCCTCGAAAATACGTAATAGCAACATCAGCCCCTGCTGCAGCAAGTATTTTTGCAGTCACCTCACCAAGCCCACGAGTCCCTCCTATAACAAGAACCTTCTGATTTTTGAACTCATTAGAAGAAACCATCTTTTGTATGACCGAAAAGTCAGATTGAACAATTGGCTCAGGGCGAAAAAAAGCCTCGATTGTACCGCTAAATTTTTCACCAAAAACTGAGATCTTAACCTGATTAAAACGATCATCTACCTTATCTACTTCATAGACTATAGAGTCAGCATTAAAACCAGGACTTTCTGCCATATAGTCTAATTTCAGTCCAGAAAAGATTGAATTTAGCCCTGGGCATTTCATACCAACGACATAAGTTGTTGCCAATAATTGCGCAAGCTGTAGACTTAAACATTCCTTGACTAAGACTGGAAATAACTCCATCGCCAAAGCCTGGTCGAATGCTAAAGGTACTTTAATACTTTGATTCACCTCAGGGGGAAATAACATATTTTCAGGTTTCAATTCAACAACACTCTGTTGAAAAGAGTTCAAACAATTATCAGATTGTCCTTTTATGTCTTGAAATGAAATTTTTAACGATAAAGCTCTACGAGTATTTGTGTATGCAACAATCTTTAACAACTTACTTGATGAATCAAACGTTGCTATATAGTCAATCTTATTGCCTGTTTTTACCGGGCTTTGAAATGTAACAGACAAAGTCTTAAAATTAATAGCGGAATCCACCAATCCACTCGATAACACATCTTCAATAAGCCTCAAACAAGTATGAACACCATGTAATACTGTTCCACCAAACTGTAATCGTCTCGCATAATTTTCATCTATATGCATAGGGTTATAATCTGCAGACAACTTAGAAAATTTTTTACTATCAGATAATGAAATCAAGATATGATTTTTTAATTCTTTCATTTATTTTAAGTTTCTAATCACAAGTTACCTCGATAGGGGGATTAAATGTTTTAAATGCTAAAACTTGAAGTTCCCAGCACTCCATATCACCAATTGTATCAAGCTTCTCAAACCCCAAATTATAAAAATGGTCTTGAACAATTTTATTTCGTTTTGTAGGGATATATGTTCCACGAATACGAGTAAAATCATGAGACTTTGCATAACTCACTAAATAGTTACATACAGCCTCTTCAACTCTACGATTCAGCACTCGACAACTCATTAACCAGCTATCAATATTTAATATATCTTCATTTTTTTTACAAATAACAATACAAATTGTTCCATTATCACCAAAACGATCAACAAGATTGATTTGAATAGATAAATGACTACTAGAGTCTTCCAGCTCAATGACCTCCTGTTCGGTATATCGCTTGGTAGTTAAATTAAATTGATTCGTTTTATTAATCAATTGTGTTATTCGTTTCCGGTTAACTACAGCAAATGGGCGAACCAACATTTTCATGCTAAGAGAAGTAAGAAATTCATCAATATTATTTACATTACTTTTATATTGATTTCTTAATAAATTTGCTTGATATTGCTCAGCTCTGCTTTGGTCATCTTCAGTAATAGAAACAGGTTCAAAATAACCTGCCATGGAAAGAATTACCGAAAAAACCGAAGGGTCATCTCCTATCTCAGGAACGGCAACCAATGGCAAAGCCTCTCTAACTTGAGCTCGCTCAAAAGGGTTATCATCCATAAACACCAATGAATCCAGCCCTATATTTAAAGCCTCAGCAATGATCTCTAAATTACTGGCTTTATCTTCCCAGTTCGCCAGAAAAACGGCAATATCACTTTCTTTGATTAACATAGCTGGATGTGAAACAAAAGGCTCTCTAGCAATGTCCTCATTATTTTTTGAACAAACAGCTAAAATAACACCTCTTTTACGTAAATTAAGTGCCATTGATTGAACTGAAAGATACGCCTCACCTAAAGAATCACCAGTACCTAAAGAGATCCCATCTAAACCATCATCACCAATTACCCCACCCCAAAGTGTATTATCAAGATCAAGAACCAAACATTTTCTTGATTTACCTCGAATAGCACCAATTAAGCGCGCAAGATTATCTGAATATAAAGGTAAAAAAGACTGTGAAAATGAAAGTCTCGCATGATACCACTGCCTATTATCATACCAATTGTCCAAACCAACAGAACTGGCAAGCCACTCAACATCAAATATGTAGTCACTTGAATCATTTAATGATTCACTTAATACAGCATTAAACTTACTGATCTCAAATCGTAATGAACCTTTTTTTGCCACTTCCATATTACCGAAAAGCAGCTCAAGTGATGCAGGTAAAGTCTGAATGATACAGGGGGATCCACAATTCACATGAAACCCATTTCTAACCTGAGTGATAAACTCAATTGCAAGCTGATGATTATAAGTAACCGTCGTTTTTATACTGCTATCATTAATAAAAGGTAATCCTCTATAATCTAACGCCAAAAGTATTGCATCCGGCTTAGCCAGGTTAATCGTTGAACCTGGGTTTAACGCCTCTTGCATTATTTGATCAAAATCACCAATAACTACTTCAAGAGCCACTCCATATCGAAGAGCACTAGCTTCCAAACAAGGCTTTAAAAAAGAAATCGTAGCATTACTCACAACACCTAGCTTAAAGGGTGTTAACGGAGTCAAATCAGAACCTTCGTTTTTTAACTTACTCGAAATCTTTGCTAACTTATTCATCTGATTAAAGCCCAGATATTGCATAGATAGCTTTTGCAAGGCCGAACCTAGTTCATTTTCTGGTATATCTAAAATTGCATTACACTGCTCACGAAACTGACTAGATAATCTAGGAAGCCAGGGTAATTTTTCAATCTTTAGCTGGAAATCTGACATTTATTAATATCTCTCGAATAACCAATTAATTATCATTAAATAATATTTATTAAAAATCTCTACACAAAAGCGATTCTGCTTTTAGAATAAAGGCTGAATAGGGTGGCCTTTTCATCACCTTTTTCTCTAATCCATTAATTTATCAACTTAAGGAATTTTTATCGAAAACAAGCATTTAAAATCAGAGGAATCTTTTTAATCCATATTAAAAGCCCCATACTCATCAAAGTATTCATAGATTTATAAAAACATAACTTGTAAAGCCAAGCAATCAAAATTGCTAACGATTTTGATACCCCAATACATGTTAGTGGGATAAAAAAATACTGCTAGCCTCCTAATTTGCAAGACTTTAAAAACAAATAGAATACCAAATCATCGGATTCTCTACAATGAAAACCCAAAGTATAAACTAACAAGATAGTTTTTTTATCTTTCTTCTGTATAATCTGATTATCTAATACAATCAATCAATCAATCAATCAACATTAAAACCTTATATTCAGTTCAATCAATTTCAAAATTCACTTAACTTACACTACCTGTCATATGATTACTATAGAAACCATTAAAATTATCTTAAAAGACGTTCTTCAGTTAGGCGATCAAGTTAATAACTTTGATGCATCTACTCAATTATTAGGTGATATCCCTGAATTTGATTCTATGGCAGTTGTATCATTAATAACCAGTATGGAAGAACATTTTGATGTAATATTTGAAGATGATGATATCTCTGCTGAAAGTTTTGAAACATTAGGACGTTTAGTTCAATTAATTGATGAAAAATTAGAAGAATGAAACACAATCTCAAGGTTGAATGTATTCCTCACTTTATCAAAGGAAAAGCGGGTAATTTATATACTGTTTATTTCCCGCCTCAAAAAACAAAACATACACCTCGCAATATAATATACATCCCTCCGTTTTCAGAAGAAGCCAACCGTTGTAGAGCAATGACCTCCCTACAAGCAAGAACACTTGCAAGTCAAGGTGTTGGCGTACTAATTATTGACCCTTTTGGAACAGGAGATAGCGCAGGAAACTTTGTCGATGGAAATTGGCAACTTTGGCAAGAAGATATTCTCACCGGAATAAACTGGCTAAAGCAAGAATATAATTACGACTGTGATACTTTATGGGGCACTCGCCTTGGAGCAATGCTTGCTATTGATGTCGCATATCAATTACAGTCCATCAAGAATCTTATTTTTTGGCAACCCGTTGTTAATGGGAAAAATTTCTTAACTCAGTTTCTAAGAATACGAATTGCTGCAGAATTAAATGAAAAAAATGGCATAAAAAGCACATCTGAATTGCGCCAACAATTCAAAAATGGCGAATCAGTTGAGGTCTCTGGCTATGAAGTTTCTTCAGAACTAGCTATTTCAATTGATGATTTAAAAATCTCAAAGCTGTTATCCCTTAATAAGATCAATATTAACTGGTTTGATGTTCACTCTACAGAAAAAATCATTACATCTCGTGCAACCCAAAAAGTACTTAATGAATGTAAGCAAACAAAAACCACATTAACACTACACCAAATTAAAGGTCCCGCTTTTTGGCAATTACATGAAAGGTTCTTAGCTCCTGATTTAATAAAAGCGACAACCGCTGTAATAACTGGTATATAAAATGACGATAGAATACCCTATTTCTTTTTCTTGTGAAAACGATCAGCTTACCGGAATCATTCACAAAGCAAACAAACCTAAACAACAAAGTGTTATTATTGTTGTCGCTGGTGGCCCTCAATATAGAGTGGGGGCTCATCGTCAATTTGTGCTTCTTGCGCGTAAGCTTGCCAAAGATAACATTACAGTATTACGTTTTGACCTTAGAGGAATGGGAGATAGTAATGGAGAATACAAAGGATTTCAAGAATCAGATAAGGATATAAAGTCAGCTATTGACGCTTTAATAGCTCATGAACCAGAGACAAGTGACATTATTCTATTTGGTGAATGTGAATCAGCAAGTGGAATTATATTTTATGCTCATACAGACCCAAGAATAAAAGGAACCATGCTTATTAATCCCTGGGTACGCACAGAGGGAGGACAAGCCCAAACATATCTAAAATATTACTATATAGAACGATTATTTGAAAAATCCTTTTGGGGGAAAATTATCAAAGGCAACTTCAACCCCATTACTGCCATCAATTCCTTCATTCATATAGCATTGTCAGCAATTAAATGGAAACAACAAGTAACGGTAAAACAAGATACTATAGAAGCTGATTTTAAAAAACTACCACTCCCCATTAAAACAGCCGTAGGACTAAAAAAATTCTCTGGAAAATCCTTCATTTTAACCAGTGGCAAAGATAACATTGCCCGCGAATTTGATGAAGTTATTGCCAACACGTCCGCCTGGGATGGTGTGCTAGAACAAGAAAAAATAACTAAACATATTCTCTTAGATGCCGATCATACTTTTTCACGAAGCATATGGAGAGAACAGGCTTCAGGTCTCTGTTTACAATGGTTAAACTCACTATAGAGCTTAAAAAATATGATTTCTAAATATATATTTACTTTATACTATTTAAAATACAAGTCTCATCTATTTATATTTTTTTTATTTATCTTCTCACCATCTTTAGCTGCAGAATATGAACATTTTGGTTATGCACCCTGGGTTGGATCTACCTTGACAGGACTAAGATGCAATGGCAAGGCACAAGCCTATGGTCCTTACGACTACACTAATCACTTACATAATAGCAAACGTCCTGTTGTTGAAAAACATCATTTCAATAAAAATGTTGAAAACCTTATAAAGGGTCAAACCTCGCATGTAACAGACGATCTTGACTATACTCTACGCGCTATTCCAAACCATCATAGAGCCTTACTTAGCGCAATTCGATACCAAATCAGAGTAAATAAGAAATTTGAGAGGAAAGCGCTAGCCCCCCCTGTTGAATGCTACCTACAAAGAGCTATCAACTTTAGCCCCAAAGATTCAACCGTTTTAACACTTTATGCCTATTACTTGCGAAAAGCTGGAAAACTTTCTGAGGCGGAAGCAAAGTATCAACGAGCACTAAAAATTTCACCCGATTCTGCTAAAATTTTGTATTCTTACAGTCTTTTACTCATCGACTTAAAAAAACATGACCAAGCCTTAATCTATGCTAAAAAAGCCTATCAGAATGGCCGTCCTCCTATAAACCTAAAAAATAAGCTCATAAAATTAAAAGTATGGAAATAGCAAAACGGGCAGGGGCCCATATACAACTAATTACCCTTACTTTTAAAAAAAATAATTAATAAACGAATGAGCCTCTTGCAAAACTCTAAACCCTATTGAAACTTAAAGTTATCTGCGACCCTAATTTCATTGTTTTTTTGAAAAAATAGAGTGAAAGTTGATTTTTGAGTCAAAAAAATCGTTATCCGTGGTTTTCCACTAAATTTAGAGCATAGGTGCGCCACCGCGCGCCTCATGATAGATTTTGGGACTCCATCTCACAAAAATAGATTCGCCGCACGGCGAATCATTAGGCTCCGGCCGCCCTGCGTCCACCTTGACCATGCACAAAATCCGCATAGTCAA
>ENA-ORXI01002904-ORXI01002904.1-sediment-metagenome-genome-assembly--contig:-NODE-2904-length-11962-cov-3.771645_pt1 | contig 11962 bp, 8 predicted proteins | sample MGYA00237861_ERZ511468 | MGnify/ENA primary metagenome ERZ511468 (study PRJEB26299, sample SAMN06266213) | sediment metagenome | isolation source: Hudson Canyon methane seep mesocosm | place: USA:Hudson... | reverse complement strand
AAAAGTGCCGGTTAATGACTAGAAAATAAATAAAATATACGCTTATTGTAGGTCGACTACCCTGCAAGGTAGCCGACCTAAGTATCATCTTGTTTTTAAGAAGTCTGTCATTGAGGCAGACTTTAGTGTATGTCGAGATAATTTTCCATGTTTTTTCTCGGAAGTATTTAGCATATTCATATAGGTCTTTTTTTGAGCAACTTAAACGCTATACCCTCGCACCTTCATGCTTTGCGCCTACTCATTTCACGCGAGTTATCGAGCCGTTACAAAGGGACGGTTCTAGGTGTTTTGTGGTTATTTTTACAGCCGTTGATTATGGTGATTGTTTATTCATTTGTTTTTTCGGTTATTATGAAAGTAAGAATACCGGGAATGGAGAATACCTATCATTTTGCCTTATATTTAATGGCTGCGATGATGCCCTTTTTTGCCTTTCAGGAGGCCTTGATTTCGGCAAGTAACGCCTTGTTTGTCAATAGTGTGTTATTACATAAATCAACATTGCCCGCTATTTTGTTACCGTTAGTGCCGATGCTGGCAACAGTTGTGACGGAGGTCATTGCATTAGTTATTATTGTCATCGCAGCATTTGTACTGCTAAAACAGGTGTCATATTATTTATTATTGCTGCCTTTTTTGGTATTAATCAGGCTTTGTTTGAGCGTTGCTATTGGGTATATATTGGCCATTTTATCGGTCTTTATTCAAGACTTGCGCCAAGCCTTAGGCTTGCTATTGACGATGTTACTGTTTTTAACCCCCGTTTTTTATCCTATTGAGATGGTGCCTGCTGAGTTTTTACCCATGAATGACCTGAACCCTTTGTATCATTTACTCGATGGCTATCGTGCCGTGATTCTTAGGGGGGAAGTGCCTGGTATTAAATTGTTATATGTCGCTGGTTTTTCGGTGTTGCTATTGTTAGCGAGTGGTTATTTTTTTCAGAAAACGATTGAACGTGCTAAGGAATTTATATGAGTGCTTTAATTGCTAAAGATTTAGGTAAAATGTATAGGCGTTATCATCAGCCGATTGATAGCCTTAAAGAATTGGTATTTAGAAAACAGTACCATGAGGCTTTTTGGGCGCTTAAAGGGGTTGGTTTTCTTTGTGAGGCTGGTGAGGTTTTGGGGGTTGTGGGAGATAATGGTGCGGGTAAAAGCACTTTACTAAAATTATTATCTGGAACGATGCAACCGACCGAAGGGGAATTAATAGTTAATGGACGTGTGTCAGCCATTTTAGAGTTAGGCTCTGGTTTTCATGCTGAGTATACAGGCTTGGAAAATATTCATTTGGGCTGTGCAGTGTTAGGTCTTAACTCGGCTCAGATTGCGGCTAAAGTGAATGAAATAATTGATTTTTCTGAGTTAGGTGACTTTATTTATCAGCCAGTAAAAAATTATTCGTCGGGTATGTTTGTGCGTTTGGCTTTTTCTGTAGTGACTTCAGTTGACCCTGATATTTTGATAGTTGACGAGGCGTTGTCAGTTGGGGATCAGCATTTTCAGAAGAAAAGTATGGATCGTATGATGTCTTTTAAAGAGCAGGGAAAGGCGCTGGTTTTTTGTTCACACAGCCTTTATCATGTAAAGGAATTATGCAAACGCGCTATCTGGATAGATAAAGGTGTTATTCAAGTGCAGGGAGAAAGTGGCGAGGTTATAGATCAATATAATGATCATGTGCGTATGCAAAACCGCATTTCTGTTCCTGTGCCTAAGAGCGCCCTATTAGAAACTAAAGCCGAAGGTGAAAATAATAAGCAACTAACTGCTTATTTAAGTGAAGCCACCTTACTTAATGCTAAACTTGATAATGCAGGCATCGCACTGTATCGAACTGGAGGTAAATTTCAGGTACAAGTATTGGCGCATAAGCAAGATAGCTTAGCTTTAGAAGATGTACATATAGGCATTATTATTAAACGTAATGATGGTGTGCAGTGTTTTGGTGTGAGTACTGTGCTGGATGGTGAATTATTATTTACTCGGCAAGATAATAATGACTTAGGTGTGGTTTATGAAATTCCTGAGTTAAGTTTGTTATCTGGTCAGTATAGTTTGGAGATTTGGTTAATCGATACCACTAGCGCGCATGTGTATGACTCGATGCAGAGTTGTTGTGAATTTAAAGTCAGACAGCCTAATACTGAGGTTGGTGTGGCTTATTTGCCGCATCAATGGAGTGCACCATTATGAATTTAGGCTTTAAATATCATCTTTTATTGCCGTTATTGGCGTGTTTTCCTCAAAAATTAGCCTATCGTTTGGTTAGTTTTTATGGGCGCTTGTCTGCCCAAAGCCATCTGGATGAGCGACGCGTAATTATTGAGCAAATGCAGTCTGTGTTTACCGAATTGCCGTCAAGCGAGCTGGAGCGGATTGCCGATTATTTTTTATGTATGGTTGAGCGTGAGGCTTTAGATACGTGGTTTTTTAGGTCGTGTAAAACACAGCAGCAAGTCGAGCAATTTATTCAGCTAGAAAACCTTCATTATGTCACGGAGGCACGTCAAGCTGGTCGACGAGTGATTATAAGCAGTGGACACTTTGGACGTTTTTGGATGGCCGGTGTAGGTATGCATGCACAAGGCGTTTCTGTGGGGACTATTACCCGTGATGGAGGGGGAACTAATGATCACGGCTTACCAGAAGCAGAGTATCAGTACCGGTTGAAAAAATTAGCATGGTTACAGGAGTGTTTTGGCGGGCCATTTTTAGTGGAAGGCGATTTGATTCGGCCAATTTATCGTGCCTTAGATGAGCATGTGATGGGCTTATTTATTGATGTGCCTTATGTTGGTGATAAAAATGGCTGTGTTAGCTTGCCTTTTTTAGGTAAGCAAGCGCGCTTTCCTTTGGGGCCTGCAAAAATAGCTAAGCGAGCCAATGCTTTGATTGTTCCCTTTTATGTTTTTGAGTCACGTTCAGGGTTACGCGCTGTTTTTTATCCGCCAATTGATACCGAACGATTGACGGAACAAGACATTATGCGCCGTTTGGTGGCATTGTTGGAGGCGCAGATTCTCGAGTATCCTGAACAGTGGTGGTTATGGCAGGCATTGCCTCTCATGTGGCAGCAGTAAGTGGGTGAGTGACTCGCCCTGTAAATAAGCTAATTCCAACGATATTGTTGGTTGCTAAAAGTTTTCTTTTAAAGATTAATGATTAATATGAGTAAAAATAAATACGAATTTACACTGGATGCGACACAAGTGAATGATTCACACATGGGGCTAGCCATTCGAATTAAGCCTCAGCAGCGAGTTTTGGAATTAGGGTGCTCTAGTGGTTATTTGTCTAAATTTTTAAAAGAAGAGCTAGCGTGTGATGTGGTGGGGGTGGATATTGATAGCAACGCTGCGCAACAAGCTGAGGCTTTTTGTGAGCAGGTTATTGTTGCTGACTTGGACAGTGATGCCTGGTTAACTGAAATTGAAGGGCAGAAGTTTGATGTGATTTTGTGCGCTGATGTTTTAGAGCATTTAAAAGATCCCGTAGCTTTGCTCGCTAGTTTAAAGCCTTTTTTACATACTGATAGTCGCCTTTTAACCTCTGTTCCTAATATTGCCCATGTATCTATACGATTAGAGTTGTTGCAAGGGCATTTTGATTATGAGCCCTTAGGCTTATTAGATGACACTCATTTGCATTTTTATACTCGTGATGGACTGGTGTCGATGTTGATGCAGGCGGGTTATGTCTGCTGTGATATTCAATATAGTATTCATGACTTAGCGGATGAGGCGATTGACCAGCATTTGGCTAATGCGGGCTTAGTAGCTTCTGGGTCGGCTTATGAATTATTACATGCACCTGACGCAGTGGCTTATCAGTTTGTTATTGAAGCTCGTCCAGCAACAAAGGAGTTGCTACAGCACTTACCTAAGGCTTTATCGCCTAAACCTTTGGTGAGTTCGGGGGTATTTTATGGTGAAAAACAAGAAAAAATTGTGTGCTTAGAGCATCAGTTCGCTGAAGAGCAGCTGCATAATAAGCATCATCAGGTGCATATTATGCAGCTTGAAGAAAACGTTATGGCGGTAGAGCGGAAGTTAGAGGCCGAGCGTGTACATAATGAAAATCACGAAAAGAATGCCCATCGCTTTGAGGAAAAGATTTCTATTATGGAGCGGCAGTTAGAAGCCGAGCGTGTACACAATAAAAATCACGAAAAAAATGCCCGTCGCTTTGAGGAAAAGATTTCCATTATGGATAAGCAACTAGGTGCTGATCGTGTACATAATAAAAACCACGAAGATAATGCCCATCGCTTTGAGGAAAAGATTTCTATAATGGAGCGGCAGTTAGAGGCCGGTCATGTGCATAATAAAAACCACGAAGAGAATACCCACCGCCTTGAGGAAAAGATTTCTATTATAGAGCGACAGTTAGGTGCAGAGCGTGTACATAATAAAAATCATGCTGCGCACGCCTTACGTCTCGAAGAGAAATTTTCTGTTATTGAGCAAGAGTTAGATGTGGAATTATTTTATTTAACTGAAGAAGCGCAGGAAAGAGGGCAAGAGCTTAAGCAGGCGCAGGAGAAAAACTCTCAGTTCCAGGCTCATATTGCTCACTTAGAGGGGCTAGTGACGCATTTTCAGGGGGATGTTCGGCATTTAGATCAGGTTTTACAGCGAGTGCATAGTAAAGCAAGCTATCGCATAGTGCGCTTCATCAAAGATAGCCCTAAAAAAATTAGTCATTTATTACAGCCAGTCGAGCAGCTCGAAAAGGAGGGCGAGATTGAGGGGAGTCGCTTAGTTACTGCTCCTATAAACCACCATGATTATAATGCGTGGCTTGTTGAATATGGTGGTAGCGAGGCACAAGATAAACGAGAAGAGATAGCTGGCTGGAAAAAAGCTCCGAAAATTGCAGTACTTATGCCTGTTTATAATCCTGATAGGGCTTGCTTAGAAAATGCAATTGAGTCTGTATTGCAGCAGGTTTATGATGATTTTGAGCTGTGTATTGCTGATGATGCATCAACTAAAAGTTATGTGCGCGAGGTGCTTGAGCATTATCAACAGCAAGACCCGCGTGTTAAAGTTATTTTTCGTGAGAAAAATGGGCATATTTCTGCGGCTTCCAATAGTGCACTGTCATTAGTTGAGGCTGATTATGTCGCGTTGATGGATCATGATGATTTATTAACCGCCGATGCTTTGTATTGGGTTGCAAAAACGATTCAACAAAACCCTGATGTACAGTTGTTTTATTCTGATGAAGATAAGATGGATTTACAGGGCGTGCGTTATGCGCCGTATTTTAAGCCGGACTGGAATCCTGAATTACTGCTATCACATAATTTTATTTGTCATTTAGGCGTTTATAAAACGGCACAGATTAAGGCTTTAGGCGGTTTTAATTCTGATTTTGATGGCGCGCAGGATTATGATTTAGCGCTACGCTATGTCGCGGAATTAAAGTCGGAACAAATTGTACATATCCCGCGCATTCTCTACCACTGGCGGGCGGTTTCTGGGAGTACCGCGAATGGTGTCCATGAAAAACCGTATGCTGAACCCTTAATTGCTAAAGCTGTTAAGGTAGCCTTAGAGCGAAAACAACGACCTGCTGAGGTGTTAGGGCATGGTCGTTTGCCAGGTGCTTTACGTGTGCGCTATTTGTTACCTGAAGTATTGCCTCTTGTTAGTATTGTGATACCGACGCGTAATGGTTTTAGTTTATTGCGCCGTTGCGTGGAAAGTATTTTTGCTAAAACGCATTATGCAAATTATGAGCTGCTTATTATTGATAATGGCAGTGATGATTTTGTTGCTTTGCGTTATTTGCAAAGTTTACATAAAGATTCACGAGTTACCGTGATTCGAGATGATAGTCCGTTTAATTATTCGGCATTAAATAATAAGGCTGTCGCGCAGGCTAAAGGTGACATCATTGCTTTATTAAATAATGATCTGGAAGTAATTAATGATGACTGGCTAGATGAAATGGTGAGTCATGCCTTGCACTCAGAGGTCGGGGCTGTGGGTGCTAAGTTATATTATCCTGATGAGACGATTCAGCATGCAGGTGTGATTGTCGGTTTAGGTGGAGTGGCCGGGCATTCGCATAAACATTTTCCGCGTGATAACCCTGGTTATTGTGGGCGTTTACTCTTGGCTCAAAATTTGTCTGCCGTGACGGCGGCTTGTTTAGTGCTTAGAAAAGAGGTTTTTAATGCCGTTGGCGGTTTAGATGAAAAGAATTTATCTGTGGCTTTTAATGATGTGGACTTTTGTCTACGCATACAAGAGCAAGGTTTTTATAATGTCTGGACACCGTATGCAGAGTTGTATCATTATGAGTCCGCTACACGCGGATATGAGGATACGCCAGAGAAGCAGGCGCGTTTTAGCCAAGAAGTTGAGTATATGACAAAGCGCTGGGGAAATGGTTTATTAGTGGATCCTGCGTATAGTCCAAATTTAACATTAGATCGTGAAGATTTTTCTTTTGCCTGGCCGCCGCGCGCATGAGTATTTTTAATCTGGTTTTGATTTTAATCTGTGTTCTAGGTATTGCGTGTGGTCAAATTTTATTCAAATTAGCGTCGGAATTTTTTCCAAAAAGCTTGGCATTTACTGATTTACTGAGCTTTGCGCTGAATAGGTATTTTTTATCGGCTTTAGTCATTTATGGTTTGGCAACAATCTTATGGATTTATGCCTTAAAATTAGTTCCCTTAAACGTGGCATACCCTTTAATGTCTTTGGCTTTTATTATTGTGCCTATTTTAAGTTATATTTTTTTAAGGGAAGCCATTGAGTATAAAACCTTCGTGGGCACATTGGTGATTATTTTGGGTTTATTGATAACGGTTAAGTGAGGGTGTAGTGAAAATTTCAGTAGCGATTCCTTGTTATAAGGTCAAAGAGCAAATTTTATCAGTTATTAAACGTATTCCCGCGCAAGTAGAAAAAATTTATGTGGTGGATGACTGTTGTCCAGAGCAAAGCGGATTACTTGTGCAAGCTCAGTGCGATGACCCGCGTGTCTCTATTGTTTTTCATGAATTTAATCAAGGTGTAGGTGGTGCAATGATTACTGCTTACCGGCAAGCATTAGAAGATAAAATGGACATTGTGGTCAAGATAGATGGTGATGGCCAGATGGATCCGGCATTATTGCCCTTGTTTATTGAGCCTATTGTGCAGGGTCGCGCTGATTATACTAAAGGGAATCGCTTTTTTAATTTGGAAACCTTAATTGCCATGCCGGCACTGAGAAAGTTTGGTAATGCTGCGCTTTCATTTGTAAATAAGTGCTCTAGTGGCTATTGGAATGTGATGGATCCAACTAATGGTTATACTGCGATTCATTGTCAAACACTTGCTTTGTTGCCTTTAGATAAACTGAGTACGCGGTATTTTTTTGAAAGTGACATTTTGTTTCGCCTAGGGACTGTGCGTGCCGTGGTTCGTGATGTTTCTATGGCGGCAATCTATGCAGATGAAAAAAGTAATTTACAGATTAAAAAAGTGATTCTTGAGTTTCCTTGGTTGTATCTTAAGGCTTTTTTTAAACGGGTTTTTTATAATTATTTTTTGCGTGATTTTAATGGTGCGAGCCTTGAGTTAGTTCTTGGCTTATTGTTAATCTTGTTGGGTGCTTCATGGGGTGTTGAGCACTGGTTTAGCTCTATTATATCTCAGCAAGTTGCCAGTTCAGGTACCGTAATGTTAGCGGTCTTACCCATTATTATTGGCTTTCAGTTGATGTTAAGTGCTATACAATTTGATATGGCGAATATTCCGCGCGATCCTTTGCAGAAGTATTTGCGGGCAATAAAAAAGTAAAGCGTTATTCTTTTCTCATTTCTTTCTGGAGTGAGAAGTCAATGATATGCGAATTTTAGTTTCTGTAGGGCTGATTTCTAGCTATGAATGTCGGGACTTGGCATCAATTTCATATTATTTTATTAATTGAGTTGTTTAAGCCGAATCGGTATTTTTTTGGTCAATTTATTCTCATTAATCTTACGGCATCTATTTTATGAAACTAATTCGAGAAATGATTAACAAGTATTCCTTTGAAAGTGCTGTTTTTATAGGGCTTTTTTTTTATACCTTTTTTTACTTTACGCCTTCTTCATACGGCTATGCTTTATCTCTTTTAGGTCTGCCGGGAGAAGGCTTGATCTTTGGAACGCCCAAGCCTATTCGTAGCGATGAATGGGCTGTTTGGACGCCCTATTTACAAAGTTTAATTAATAATAATTTTTCTCGATACAATTTTCTTTCCATTTATCATGAGGATTTTAGGAATTTTAATGCTTTGCCTATTTTTGATTGGGCAATGGTTTTTAAGCCTCAGTTCTGGTCCTTTTATATTATGTCGCCGGCACGGGCATTTTCTTTTTCGCATGGCTTTTTAATCGCAGCCTTTTTAATTGGTTGGAAGCAACTTGCTGAAAAACTAATGGGGCATTATTCGTATGCTTCACCTGCTACTTTTATTTTATTTTCCCTGTTACTTTTTTTTTCTAGCTTTGTTCAAGGGTGGTGGACAACCGTAGGTCCGGTTATTGCCTTTTTTCCTTGGTTAATGCTGGTTTTTCTAAATTGGCAGCGAAATAGCTTTTTCTATTATTTGGTCTTAGTTTATGTTGCGGCAGTGTGGCTACTGTCGCATACCTATCCCCCTTTGATTATTTCATGTGGGTATTTAGGGGTTTTCCTGATTGTTGCTTTTCAGACTCATTTTTTTAGCAATTTTAAACGCCTCGTATTTAGCTTGCTGGCTTGTGGTATCGCCATCGCTTTGGTCGTTTTTTATTATCAGGGCATCATTAGTATAATGATGAATACCGTTTACCCAGGACATAGAGTGTCGGTTGGTGGCGAATCGCATTGGTATTTGTGGTTGTCTTCATTCCTTCCTTATATTACGCATTCTTATGAGGAACCTATATATAGGGAGTTAAATATTTGTGAGGTGGGAACTGTTTCCAGTTTACTGCCTTTGATGGCAGCCTGTTTTGTTAATTACCAAGGGATAAATTATAAAAATAGTCGAGATGTATTGATATTGTTGTCGTGTGTGCTGTTTTTTTCTCTATGGATGTTGGCTCCTATTCCTGCGTTGATAGCTAAGATTTTGCTGCTGACTATGGTTCCCGGAAGCAGAATGCTTTTTGCACTCGGGGTTATGGTGAGTTTTGTTGCATTAAGCCTTTTATTAAAACGGGAGACTCTTTTTACTTTTAAACGTTTGATGATTTTTTCTGTATTGCTGCTTGGCACATGGAATCTTCATATAATATATTCGGATATTGAGTTATTTCATAAATCAAGTTTAGAGTTAATCGCTATACCTTTGCTTGTCTTGTTGGTTTTTGCAGTACATAAAAATAGAATTAGTGAGAAAGGGGCTAGAGTCTATTTAGTCTTCATTGCGTTTTTGATTAATGCGGCTTATTTTGCTGGTTTTAATCCTATACAGTCTGCTTTGCCTATTTTTAATGCTGCTAATAGCTCTGTTGTGGCTAAGCTTAAAATACAGGAATCTGACGATCCTAGGGGATGGCTGGTGACGCCGTATAATCGTGGAGCAGTATTAAATGGTTTAGGCTTAAAGTCTTTCGCTCATGTGTTAATACAGCCTCAATTGGTGTTTTTTAGACAATTGTTTCCTGAATTACCTGAACAGGAGTTCAACGATATATTTAATAGGTATGCGCATATAGAGCTATATGATGGTAATAAAGTTTATTCGCCTTCACCGGATGTTATTCGTATTCCATTGCAGCGAATACTGCCAGCTGGGGTGGCAGTAGCTGACACGCAAACAACAGCAGTAGCGTTTGATTCTTTAAATGCTGTTTTACCTGGCGGTGGGTTTGATTCTATTATTATAAGTGAAGATAAACTGATAGTAATAGGCTGGCTTATGAGTAGTCAGAAGCATTATGCGTTGAATTTGCAGGAACTGGATATTCTAGGATTTTATGTATTACCACGGCCTGATGTGGTGAAAGTAACGGGTGATATGAGTTTACTCAATTCGGGTTTTAAATTGATTTTACGCTTATCAGAACAAAATCAGGCGGTGATTCAGCGGGAGGGTTTTTGTTTTGCGAGTATCAGTGATGAGTACGGAGCCAGAGCGCCTGTTAGAGCTGAAACGAATGCGCTGCTTGATTGTAAGAAAATAAAGTGACTTGAGAAAAAAGCTAATGCTGAGGGGAGTTAAAAAAACGACTACCATTTTAAGGAACGTGCATGGAATAACTCCCCGAAATTATAACGTAGGATTTTTGTTTCAGGTGGAATGATCTCATGAGGCGCATAGCAAGCTACGCAACGAATGAGAACAGTCCACCTAGAGCAAAAAGACAAGTTAGAAATCGGGAGGTTGTTTCATGCACGTTCCTAAGTCAGTACAATTTCTGTAGGGTTTGAAATGCGTTCCCTACAGTAGTACCTAGCCTTAAGTGTGAGCTTCTTGAAAGCTTTTATTTTCCTATACAAAACGAACTAAAAATCTTCCCAAGCAGGTCATCTGAAGTAAACTCACCCGTGATTTCTGAAAGGTTATTTTGTGCTTGTCTTAGGTCTTCGGCTACTAGTTCGCCGGCTAGATTGCTTTGTAATTGTTCCAAGGCATTTTGTACAAATTGTTCGCCTTTAGTTAAGGCTTCTATATGACGGCGGCGTGAGATAAATACATTATCGGTTGTGCCATCAAAACCGACACTTTGCTTTAAGTGTTGTTTTAATAGGCTCATGCCGATGTCTTGCTTTACCGAGAGATAAATTTGTGTGCCGTTTTCATTCTCAATGATTTCTGGCTGGATTTTGAGTAAATCAATTTTGTTATAAACTTTGGTGATGCTGATATTGCTAGGTAAAGTTTTTAAGAGTGTATCTGGTTCGGGGTCATTGGCATCAATTAGTAATAAAATCTTATCTGCTTTTAGTATTTCTGCATGTGCTCGGCGTATGCCTTCTTTTTCAACGGTATTATCACTTTCGCGTAAGCCCGCAGTATCAATAATATGCAGGGGCATGCCGTCTATTTGTATGCGTTCTTTAAGCACGTCACGCGTTGTACCTGCAATGTCGGTAACAATGGCGGCATCATGGCCTGCTAGTGCATTGAGAAGGCTAGATTTACCTGCATTAGGCTTACCTGCTAGTACCACTGTCATGCCATCGCGCAGTAAGCGTCCTTGTTGGGCGGTGACTAAGATTGCTTGAATGGACTGCAATAAGCGAGTAATACGATTTTCGACCACGCCATCACTTAAGAAATCAATTTCTTCATCAACAAAATCAATCGCGGCTTCAACATAAATACGCAGTTCAATCAGCTCTTCCACAAAGAAATTAATTTGCTCAGAAAATACACCTTGCATGGATTTTTGCGCTGAGCGTGCGGATTGTTCCGTGCTGCTTGCAATTAAATCGGCAATGGCTTCAGCCTGTGCTAAATCCAACTTACCATTTAAAAAGGCGCGCTCTGAGAATTCTCCAGGATTAGCAAGGCGTGCGCCTAAAGACAAAATACGTCTAAGCAGCATATCAAGAATAACAGAACCGCCGTGTCCTTGAATTTCTACTGTATCCTCCCCAGTAAAGGAAGCGGGGTTAGGGAAGAATAAGGCGATGCCTGAATCAATAATAGTGCCATCAGCTTCATAAAATGAAGCATAGTGAGCATAGCGCGCTTGGAGCGTTTTATTGGTTAATTGCTGAGCAATAGGCTGGGCGTTATTACCTGAGACTCTAATAATTCCAACACCGCCATTACCGGGAGGGGTCGCGATTGCTGCAATAGTATCTTGGTTAGTGATATTCATAATGGCCTCAATAAAAAAGCCGAATCAGCTAATGCATGATTCGGCTTAGGGTGTAGATTTAACTTAACGTTTAGCGCTAATCAGTGCCAACAATTTTTCTAGTGATATACCATTGCTGGATAATCGATAAAGTATTGTTTGTTAC
>ENA-ORXI01002902-ORXI01002902.1-sediment-metagenome-genome-assembly--contig:-NODE-2902-length-11965-cov-27.852288_pt1 | contig 11965 bp, 8 predicted proteins | sample MGYA00237861_ERZ511468 | MGnify/ENA primary metagenome ERZ511468 (study PRJEB26299, sample SAMN06266213) | sediment metagenome | isolation source: Hudson Canyon methane seep mesocosm | place... | reverse complement strand
TCGTGGTATTTTGCACGGTATGCCAGTAGTAATAATGAAAATGCCATGCTAGATGAGGCTGCAAAATATTGGTTGCCAGTAGACCAATACATTGGCGGTATTGAACATGCTATTTTACATTTACTGTATTCACGTTTTTTTACTAAATTGTTACGTGATGAAGGTTTATTAGCGTGTGATGAGCCTTTCAAAAATCTATTAACACAGGGGATGGTGTTAATGGATGGCACCAAGATGTCCAAATCAAAGGGCAATACCGTTGATCCGCAACATTTAATTGCAGAATATGGCGCGGATACGGTACGTTTATTTATTATGTTTGCGGCACCGCCTGAGCAGTCGCTAGAATGGTCAGATAGTGGCGTAGAAGGCAGTTTTCGTTTTTTAAAGCGTTTGTGGCGACAGGTTTATCTGCATCTTGATGCGATTGTTGACGTTAAGCCGCTGGATACGGCAAGTTTAACAGCAGCTGAAAAAACAATGCGTCGCCAATTACATCAGGCGATTGCAAAAGTAACTGATGATATTGGGCGTCGTCATCATTTTAATACCGCGATTGCGACAAATATGGAATTATTAAATCATTTTGCTAAATTCGATGTAGATAGTGATAATGCGGCGGTGATTCGTCAAGAAGTCTTGGAAGCGATTACATCGATGCTATATCCGATTGTGCCGCATATTGGTCAGCAGTTATGGGGAAGTTTAGGACGCACCGATGATATTAATTTTCAATGGCCTGTGGTGGATGAATCGGCTTTAGTACAAGATGAAATTCAGATGATTGTGCAAGTCAATGGTAAATTACGCGGAAAAATAATGGTTTCTTTGGAGATGTCTAAAGCGGATATTGAAGCATTAGCGTTATCAGAAGAAAATGTGGTGCGTTTTTTAGAGGACAAACCGGTGAAAAAAGTAATTGTGGTGCCTAAAAAATTAGTGAGCATTGTTGTTTAATATGCACGATATAGCCAAGGTAAGTAGTCAAAAATTAATACTAGGCATGATGCTATGTTTTTTAAGTGCTTGCGGCTATCACTTGAAAGGTTCAGTGGTTTTACCACTGGCCTTACAGAAAATTTATGTGAGTGAGCGTGCGTCAGTGCCTTTTATCGAGGCACTTAATACGGTGTATCAACATAATTCGACCGGTCAAGTGGTTAAGCGTAAAAGCGATGCGGGACTTATTATTGAGGTGCTATATGAAAATTATAGTCGTCATACCTTGTCGTTAAATACCAGTGGTTATTCTAATGAGTATGAATTAACCTATGAAATACAGTTTAATTTAGTTAATCAGCAAGGTAAAACCCTCGCCAGTAATCAAAAGTTTATTGTGAAAAAGACTTATTATAATGAACAGCAGAGTGATTCTTTAATTGCGAAACAAGAAGAGGAACAGCGTTTGCGTCAGGCACTTTATATTGAAGCGGTGCATCGAATCATAGAGCGTAGTCGTGCTTTAATTAAGCCTTAATTATGTGGATTAAAGCAGAGCAATTAAAAGCATCCTTAAACAAAGGTTTACAGCCCATTTATTTTTTAAGTGGAGATGAGCCTTTGCAGTTAGGTGAGGCGGCTGATTTAGTGCGTCAAGCGGCCAGAAAACAAGGTTATTTAAGTCGTGAAGTGTTAACTGTTGAAGGACAGTTCTCATGGCTTGAGTTTTCAATGGCGGCAAATTCATTGTCTATTTTTGCAGAAAAGAAAATTATTGATTTACGCATTCCAAACTCTAAAGTGGGTGCGGAAGGTAGCAAGGCATTAGTACAATATTGTCAGGATATCCCAGCTGATACCTTATTATTAATAACGGTCGGTAAGATAGATAAATCAGCGAAAAAATCAAAGTGGGTCACGAATTTAGAAAGCCAAGGGATTGCTTTGCAAATTTGGCCATTAGAAGGTGCTGCTTTATTGGCTTGGTTGCAACAGCGTTTGATGAATCGAGGCTTGCGAGTTGATAAACAAGGATTGGCTTTAATTGCGGCACGGGTTGAAGGTAATTTATTGGCGGCAGCTCAAGAAGTTGAGAAATTATATAGCCTATATGGCGAGTGTGAATTAAGTTTTACCCAGCTGAATGATGTGGTGATGGATTGTTCACGTTATGATGTGTTTAATTTAGTGGATGCGGCGTTATCAGGGCGAGTTCCCAGAGTGATGAAAATTTTAACAGGCTTAGAAGCCGAAGGAATTGCCGCCCCCATTGTTTTATGGGGGCTTGCTCGAGAAGCACGAAATTTAATGCATATAAAACGTGCTTTAGCAGCAGGCGAAAATTCCCGTACGGTGTTTATGAAATATCAAGTATGGGATAAACGCCAAAAATTAGTCGAGCATGTTTTAAAAAAATTAAGTAATCATGATTTAATGGCTATTTTAGTGATGGCTGCTAAAACAGATCGACAAATAAAAGGTTTAGAAAAAGGCAGTAGTTGGCAAAGTTTATTAGAAATGTCAGTGGCTCTAGCAGGTAAAAATAAGCTTATTCCTGCATTATTAAGGTAAAAATAAGCTGAATTTAGCACCACCTAAACGACTTTCATTACTAGTTTGAATATAGCCGAACCTATCTTCCGTAAAATGTAATTTAGCGATAGCCGCGACGAAATATAAACCTAAACCGGTATTGCCAGAATAAAAATTAAGGTCAGTTTGTTTATTATTGACTAATAAATCTTCGGTAAAGCCTCTGCCATCGTCTTCAATGCTGAAATAACGATAATTATCAATTATCCCGGTGGATAAAATAATTTTTGAGTTAGCATAGCGTTGAGCATTATTGAGGATGGTGCTTAAAGCACTGGTGATTAAATCAAAATCACAAAAACAGAGATCATCATCGTGTTGCTCATATTCGGTGTCTATGGAAATGTTGTTCAATTTTAATAGATTAGATTGATTGGCGGTAATATCGGCAAACATATCTTCAACCGCATATTCATCGATCGCTACATTAAATTGCTCAATTTCCATTTTATACAGTGATAATAGCTGAATTAAACTATTATTCATGCGATTAGATTCAATTTCTAATTGTGAAAATTCAGGGGTGGCATTATTACTTTTAAGGGAAATATCAGTAATAAGTCCACGAATACTCGCTAATGAATTTTTCATATCATGAATTGATGATGCCAAGATAGTTGCAAAATCAATTCTATTAGTTGATTGGGACATATTATTCGCCTTGTTTAAGCTGGTGCATAAGTTTTGCATATTCCATTTGAATGCGATTGAGTTTATTTTGAGCGACATTACCGGCTCGTGCTTTTTCAATATAAAATTTCACATTTTTCATATTATGTGTTGTCGGTTTTGATATTTTTATTTGATGTAATAAAATTTTAATAATATTCAAAATAATGGTTTTATTATCAGGTGTTTTCTTAAAGGCTTCAATAAGAATGGCGATTGCGTCATTAATCTTACCTTTCTTAAATAGATTGATGGCTTCATTATTTGTCTCAACCATTTGTTTGCGGGCTATATCAATTTTATTATCGGTTAAATCTTCATGGCCAAGGCTTCTATTCATATTGTTGAGATCAGTAATAAATTCATTATCATCAATATGATTACTAATTAAATCATCGAGAATATCGTTTGCCAATTCATCACGATGATTAATATGACAGACTTTTGCCATCGATAATTTTGATTCTTTTTCTAAGGTGTTTTGGTGTTGTTTTAAGTCGAGCGCCTTAATGAAGGCATGTTCTGATAATTCAATATCATCTGAATTATAAAATATTTCTGATTCAGTAATATGCGACAGTAATTCCACGCTAGGATCGTTGGGAAATTCTTTAATTAAGGTTTTTAAAACTTCGATGGCTTCGATAGTTTTATTGAGTGAATCTAAGGTCTGTGCCAGATTAGAAAAGTCGGTAGGTTTTCTAAAAATAGAATATTTACCTAAGGATAGCACTGATTGTTCAGCCGCTTCAGCTGCATACCAATCGCCGGTTTTTTTGGCAATATAAGCCAGGTTGCGTTGACGTTTTAAAATGTTAGGTGAAAGTTTAACCGCATCATGCAAAGTATGTTGTGCATTGCTGTGTTCATCAATTGCTTCATATGAAAGTGCTAATAAATCATAAGACTGCATTTTCATCGGATATTTATGAATAATATCTAAGAATAATTTAATGGCTTCGTGGTGTTTTTCTTGGTGTTGAAAAGTCACAGCAAGGCCAATCATTGCCCAAGAAAGTTCGCGTTTCTTCAAAATAGTACGATAAATATTTTGAGCCATCTCATAATCCAGCATATATAACGCAAGCTCGGCACGTTTACGTAACAAAGCAGAGTGCATTTTATTAGATTTTTTGCGTCGCAGGTATAGGTCACAAAATTCAATCGCTAACGGATAATTATCTTCAAAAATAGCTTCGTCAATACGCTTGAAAAATTCTTTATGTTCAAAGGCACGCTGAATACGTGTCAGTAAAAGCTGAGCGGTAAACGGTTTGCTTAAATAATCATCGGGATTATTTTCAACTAAGCCCAGCACCATGGACTGTATATTTTCAGCGGTTACGATGATAAACGCGGTATGAGGGCGTAGTAATTTACGCTCTCTACTTTCTTCAAGTACTTGTAGGCCATTTTTGCCTCTGCCTAAATTATAATCGCATAAAATAATATCAAACTGCTCTCCCTCCATGGCATGAATAGCAGCCATACCGGTCGTTACTTCTGTAATATTAGTTAAATGAATAGAAAATAACATGGTTTTAATCGCGGCACTCATTGATGGGAAATCTTCAATAAGCAGCACTTTTTGTAATTTTAGGTCTTTTATCGGCATTTTATTTTGTCAGCAGCTGAGAAATAGAGAGATATAAAGATTTATTGGAATATTCTATATTTTTTCCTTGAAAAAACAATGTTAGACCTTATATCGATAAAGATAACTAAATTTTTTAAAATAATAGAGACACTATGACAGTTGATGCTAAAAAAGAAACCCTTGGGTTTCAAACCGAAGTAAAACATTTATTAAACTTAATGATTCATTCTTTGTATAGTAACAAAGAAATTTTTCTACGTGAGTTGGTATCTAATGCCTCTGATGCGGCGGATAAATTACGTTTTGAAGCACTATCAAATGATGGGCTTTATGATGGAAATAGTGAATTAAATATTCGGGTTGCATTTGATAAAGAGCTTAAAACCATTACGGTGAGTGATAATGGTATTGGGATGACCCGCGATGAAGTACAAGAGCATATTGGAACGATTGCAAAATCAGGAACGAAAAGCTTTTTTGAATCATTAACCGGTGATCAAGCAAAAGATAGTGAATTAATTGGTCAATTTGGTGTGGGCTTTTACTCAGCATTTATTGTTGCAGATAAAGTGACCTTAACCACGCGTAAAGCAGGTTCTACTGATGCGGTAACATGGGAATCAGCGGGTGAAGGTGAGTATACGCTAGAAACTGTTGAAAAAGCAGAGCGTGGTACCGATATTGTTTTACATCTTAAAGACGATGAAACAGAATTTTTAGATGATTTTCGTTTGCGTTCAATTATTAAAAAATTCTCTGATCATATTTCTTTGCCGATTATTATGGATAAAGAAATTCCTGCAGAAAAAGACGAAGATGATAATGAAACTGCCCCTGCACGTATTGAAGATGAAACGGTTAATAGTGCATCTGCATTATGGGCAAAATCAAAAGATGAATTAGATGATGCGGCTTATAATGAATTTTATAAGCATGTTGGCCATGATTTTCAAGATCCATTAGCTCATGTGCATTCTAAAGTAGAAGGTACTAACGAATATACCATGTTGTTGTATGTTCCAGCTCGTGCACCTTTTGATATGTGGGATAGAGAGGTAAAGCACGGTGTTAAATTGTATGTGCGTAAAGTCTTTATTATGGATGATGCGGAACAATTAATGCCACGTTATTTGCGTTTTGTACGCGGTGTGATTGATACCGATTCATTGCCTTTGAATGTGTCACGTGAATTGCTGCAACAAAGTAAAAAAATCAGTGCGATTAAAGCCGGTGCAGTGAAAAAAGTACTCGGTTTATTAGAAAATATCGCTAAAAATGACGCAGAAAAATATGCTACGTTCTGGAAAGAATTTGGTAACGTCATGAAAGAAGGGCCGATAGAAGATACTAAAAATAAAGAACGTGTGGCTAAATTATTACGTTTTGCCTCAACTGAAAATGATACTGAAGCACAAGATATTTCATTTGAAGCGTATATTGAACGTATGCAAGAAGGGCAGGATAAGATTTACTATGTCACTGCAGATACCTTTGCCGCAGCAAAAAATAGCCCGCATTTAGAAATATTCCGTAAAAAAGGCATTGAAGTTTTATTATTATCAGACCGTGTTGATGAATGGCTGGTTTCTCATTTAAATGATTTTGATGGTAAAGTTTTACAATCTGTTGCGAAAGGTCAATTAGATTTAGATAAATTTGATACCGAAGAAGATAAAAAAGAACAAGAAGAAGCGTCTAAAGATTTTGAGTCAGTGATTACGCAAATCAAAGAGGTTTTAGGTGATAAAGTCGGCGATGTGCGTGTAAGTCATCGCTTAACCTCTTCACCGACGTGCTTAGTGTCTGAGCAAGATGCGATGAGTTTAAATATGGAACGCATCATGAAAGAAGCGGGTCAGGATATGAGTATGATGGGCATGGGCGGTGGCAATAAGCCAGTGTTTGAAATTAATCCTGAGCATATTTTAATTACGCGTTTAAAAGAAGAGCAAGATGATTCACGCTTCAAGGATTTAACCGGCATTTTATTTGATCAAGCGGTTTTAAGTGAAGGTGGTTCGTTAGACAACCCAGCTGAATTTGTAACCAACTTAAATGGTTTATTACAAGGCTTATTAAAGTAAGTTATCGTTTTAAGTAACTACACATCAGTGTAGCGATTCATGAAAAGGTCACATTAAGTGGCCTTTTTTATGCGTAGCGATTTTAGTATTGAGTCGCTGCATTTTAAGTTAGGTTATAATGATAAATAGCAACTATTACCCCCATTTAATGATAACCAAGAGCTTTAAGGATTTTTTTTAAATATGAATAATCGTAGTGTTTTATTGCAGTTAATATCGCCGCTGGTCATCTTATTAATATTAAGTATCGGGGGGTTAAGTCTTTATATCCCGATGATGATTAAAGATAATGCCATTGAAAGTGCCGTTGCAGCGGCGAAAAATGAAGTACAAGTATTTAAAGATATTCGTGCTTATTATACGGTTAATATCGTTAAAAAAGTCTTGGCGGTAGAAGGTGTCAGACCTGCGATTAAACATGAAAATACGGTAGGAAAAATACCCTTACCGGCTACGATGATACAAGATTTAAGTCATAAATTAAAAGATAGTATTCAACTGGATTTATACAGTGAATTTCCATTTCCTAATCGTCAATCTCGACAATTAGACAGTTTTCAATCAGATAGCTGGAAGGCATTATCGCAATCGGCAGATAAAGACTTTATACGCATTGAAGAACAGAATAAACGTCATATTGTTCGTGTAGGTGTCGCAGATATTATGACTCAACAAGGCTGTGTTAATTGTCATAATACGCGTGCAGATACGCCTAAGAACAATTGGAAGTTAGGGGATGTGCGAGGCGTTTTGTCGGTCGCTATTGATATACAAGATGACATTGACCAAGGGCAATTACTGGCTTATAAAATTATAGGCTTACTTGTCGGAATGGGGCTGGTTATTATTATATTAATGACCTCTAGCGTAAAAGGTTTAACCAATCGTTTAGATAGAGTGGGTGATTCAGTTGATAGGGCGGCTCAAGGAAATTTAGTGACCCGTGTTGTCGATGATGGCGAAGATGAAATTAGCCATTTAAGTGCTCAATATAATAAATTATTGGATTCGACGCAGTTAGTGATTCAAGATATATCAAGCTCTTCATCACAGTTATTAAGCGAGGCACATGGGTTAAGTATGGTAACAAATTCATCAGAAGCTACTTTATTAAATCAGCAGCAAGGTACGGAGGAAATGGCATCGAGTGTTAGTCAAATGAGCGTATCTATTAATGAAGTCGCGGTTAATATTCATAAAACTAATGAGGCTATTGCAACATTAGGTGCGGAAGCGGAAGAAGGGCGAACGATTTTAGATAATGCGATTAATTCGATTAATACCTTGGAAGGCGAAATGAAAGGGGCAGTGGGTGTTATTCAGCAGCTTGAACATGATAGTAATCAAATTGGTGAAGTCTTAGATGTTATTGGCGATATTGCTGAACAAACGAATTTATTAGCCTTGAATGCAGCGATTGAAGCGGCGAGAGCAGGAGAGCAAGGGCGCGGATTTGCGGTGGTCGCTGACGAAGTGAGAACTTTAGCAGGACGTACGCAACAATCAACCTTAGAAATTAAGAGTGTGATTGATAAATTGCAACTAGGGGTTAAGCAAGCGGTATCAGTGATGGGTAAAAGTGGTGAGCATATGCAGAATAGTGTTGATGGTGCAAATGATACCGGCAAAGTATTAGGTGAACTGTTAGATCATATTGAACATATCAATGATATGAGTGCCAATATTGCAAGTGCTGCAGAAGAACAGGCAACAGTGGTTAAAAGTATTAATGATAATGTGAGTAGTTTAAATAATGGGGCAGGTGATTCAGTTGATTCAGTGCATAAAATTTCGAGTACAGCACAGTCATTGGATAAATTAGCCGATGAATTAGATGGTTTGGCAGGTAGGTTTACTATTTAGCCAAACTATTAGCATTCGAAAATTAATCACGTTTTTAGGCTACCAATTTAAGACGGGACAGATAATATTTAAACACTGGGATTTCAATCTCGTAGTTTTAAATGTAGTTGGTACGCAGGCCTTTAGCCTGCCTTTTATGAATGCAGGCTAAAGGCCTGCGTACCAAAGTTATCCCTCAGCCTACGCTGTCCCTTCTTAAAATGGTAGCCCGTTTTAATGTTAAGGTCACGTTAAGTGGCCTTTTTTATGCGAACAAGGATAGGTGCTATAATCAGTCGCTTGTATGAACAGGGCGATTAATAGTTTGATGGTGAGATAAATTTATGAGTGCAGTTAAAAATAGTATTTTATTGCAGTTGCTAGTGCCAGTGGCATTATTGTTGGTGATCAGTTTAGGTGTGATTAGCTTTTATGTGCCTGAGATGATTAAAGAGAATGCGATTAATAATGCCATTCATTCATCAAAGAAAAATATTAATAGTTTTAAAGTGATTCGCAAGTATTACACTATCAATGTTATTAAAAAAGTCGTCAAAATAAACGGTATTTCACCGGCGATTAAACATAAAAATCAAGCAGATAAAGTGCCTTTGCCTGCTACTATGATTCATGATTTAAGTCATGAGCTGGCAGAAACAGGCATAAAATTAAAGTTATACAGTGCGTTCCCTTTTCCTAATCGTGCATCCGAACAACTAGATGACTATCAACAGCAAAGCTGGCAGGCTTTAAATAAAGCCCCAAAAGAGGCATTTGTTAAAGTTGAAGTACGGAATAATCATGAAATAGTACGGGTTGCTATTGCCGATACCATGAGTGCACAAGGGTGTGTGAATTGTCATAATAGTCATCCTGATACGCCCAAAGATGATTGGAAGCTAGGTGATGTACGCGGTGTATTGTCGGTAGACGTAGATATTCAAGAGCAGGTGGAGCAAGGACAGCTATTAGCATTTAAAATAGTGGGTTTATTAGCAACGGCTTTATTGCTGATTGTGGTGATTATTCTGTTTAAAATGACGGCGATTAAACAGCGTTTATTAGCGGTTAATAAGGCAATAGTCGGTGCAGCAAAAGGCAATATTAGTATTCATATTCCCGTTGCCGGTGACGATGAAATATCTGATTTAGGCGTGCAATGTAATGCGTTGATGGGTTCTACACGCAGTATGATTGATGACATTTCAGAGTCGGCTAATAATTTATTGTCTGAAGTACAAGCACTAAATAAAACCAATATTGCTGTTACAAAAACTGTACTGCATCAACATGAAGGTACGCAACATGTTGCGGAGGCTATGACTGAAATGCAGGATTCAATTAGTCATATTTCTAAAAATGTTAATGAAACCAATGTGGCGATTGAGTCGGCAGGTGATGTAGCAGAACAAGGCAGTACTATTTTATCTAAGACGATTGATTCAATTAAGTTATTAGCCAATGAAATAGCCGGTGCATCGGATGTGATTAAGAAATTAGAACACGATAGCAATGAAATTGGAGTGGTGTTAAATGTAATTAGTGATATTGCTGAACAAACCAATTTATTAGCTTTAAATGCGGCGATTGAAGCGGCAAGAGCAGGTGAGCAAGGACGTGGTTTTGCAGTCGTTGCCGATGAAGTGCGTAGTTTGGCAGGGCGAACACAACAGTCAACCTTAGAGATTAAAACGGTGATTGATACCTTGCAACAAGGTGTGAAAAATGCAGTATCGGTGATGGATAAAAGTGCTGTTTATAGTGGCGAAAGTGTGGAGCATGCGAGTTCAGTGAGTGTGGTATTTAGAGATATTACCGACACGATTGTCACGGTGACAAATATGGGGACTAATATTGCCAGTTTAACTAAACAGCAAAGCGTTGTCGCAAGCGATATTACCGATAATGTCCATTTGATTAATAATGATGCGGATATGACCGCAGAAAATATTAAAAATACCTCAGCAGCAAGCCATAAGGTTGAAGCACTCGCGGTTGATTTGCAAAAAATATCCAATGAGTTTAGTTCTTAATTTAAGTATGGATTTATATAGTGTGAATATGAAAAAAATAGGGTTAACAGCGAGTGTCTTATGTTTGTCATTATCGGCGCAAGCCGAGCGGATTGAATTCACTAATGGTGATAGGTTGGAGGTTGAGATTACCCAGCAAACTGAAACCACGCTTAGTTTTACGCATCCGATTTTTGGTGAACAAAGTATTGATAAATCACAGATAAGTAATATTGCTGCACTGAATTTAACAACTGTCGAGGTTGAGCCAGCGGATACAGGGGTATTTGGCTCAGGATTTTTAATTGATTGGAATCGTGAAATAGAATTTGGTTTAACCGGGGCGTCAGGTTCGACCAATAATATGAAATTTCGTACCGCCTTTAATACTAATTATGAAGATGATAGGGGTAAGTGGGATTTTAAAAGTTTTTACTTATATAGTGCTGACGAAAGCACGGCAACTGAAAATAAATTTAATATGGGCTTAGTCAAGGATTGGTATTTTAAAAATACCTCATGGTTTGGTTTTGTATCGACAGTGTATGACTGGGATCAATTTAGAGATTGGGAGCATCGCTTGCAGGTATCAGTCGGGCCGGCCTATAAAATTTTAAAATCAGATGAGTTCGATATTTCTGCAAGAATGGGTGGCACGGGTATCTTTGAATTTGGTACTAAAATAGATAATCCTAATAATACCGCAGATTTTAGCCCAGATGTTGAAGGCACTTATATCACAAAAGATACGCAAAATTTTGAAATTATGCTGGGTTTAGATTTTGCGTGGCAGATTAATGAGACCCAAACACTAAGTGCCTTTAATTATATTTATCCTGGTGTGACTGATGCGGGCGAATTTAGAAATGTCACTAATTTAACATGGGCGTATGATTTAGATTTTTTAAAAGGCTTAGCATTGAAGCTAGGATTACGTAATGAATACGATACCAGTGAAACCGATGCAAATGATTTGAAATATAATGCCTCATTAGGTTTTAGGTTCTAATAGAGATAATTGAGAATATGAAAAGACGTGAATTTATCAGTAAAGCGGGTGCTACCAGTCTAGCATTAGGGGCTTCTTTAGCTATTCCTAGTGTTGCTGAAGCGAAAGCAAAATATAAGTGGAAAATGGTCACCGCCTGGCCAAAAAATTTTCCAGGTTTGGGTTCAGGGGCGAACTTATTAGCCAAAATGATTAATGAGATGAGTGGCGGTCGTATCAA
>ENA-ORXI01002899-ORXI01002899.1-sediment-metagenome-genome-assembly--contig:-NODE-2899-length-11971-cov-4.053640_pt1 | contig 11971 bp, 12 predicted proteins | sample MGYA00237861_ERZ511468 | MGnify/ENA primary metagenome ERZ511468 (study PRJEB26299, sample SAMN06266213) | sediment metagenome | isolation source: Hudson Canyon methane seep mesocosm | place... | reverse complement strand
GAAAGGCACTCCTGGTCATGAAATCCAAAAATATGGCGTAAGGGGAGGTTTTACGACTATTGATGGTGAAAAATACCCAATAAAAGCACATATACACACTATATCTGGCTATTCGGCCCATGCAGATCAGAAAAATTTGATCGATTTTGTAAAGCGAATGAAAATCAAGCCCAAGGAAATTCGCATCGTACATGGCGATGATGAAGCTAAACAAGCGCTGAAACAGAAATATAAAACCTTGCTCGGAGATGGTGTCGAGGTCAATATTCCGCAATAGCAATGATATCCCCTGCAAGTCAGCGTCAAAATCATTACAATATGGTGAACTTATGATTAAAGTCCGCACTGCATTAAAAACTGCTTAAGAGCATTTACTAAAAGGCCAAAAACAAAGTGACAAAATACGAACAGGTTAAACAAGAACTAACAGCAAACCCAAAAACATGGCTAATAACCGGTGTTGCAGGCTTTATAGGCTCCAACTTGTTAGAAACCTTGTTGCTAATGAATCAAAACGTAGTAGGTTTAGATAACTTCGCCACAGGCCATCAACATAACTTGGATGAAGTAAAAGGCGAAGTACCAGAAGGGCAATGGAATAACTTCTCTTTCATAGAAGGTGATATCAGAAACCCTGAAGACTGCCAAAAAGCAGTAAACGGCGTTGATTATGTTCTGCATCAAGCGGCTTTAGGTTCAGTTCCACGCTCTATCAATGACCCTGCAACCACTAATGCCACTAATATTAGCGGTTATTTAAATATGCTAGTAGCTGCTCGTGACGAAAAAGTATCTAGTTTTACCTACGCAGCTTCAAGCTCAACTTATGGAGATCATCCAGCGCTTCCAAAAGTAGAAGAAAATATAGGTAACCCATTATCACCTTATGCCGTCACCAAATACGTTAATGAGCTATATGCGGATGTATTTTCCCGCACCTACGGATTCAACACCATAGGGTTGCGCTACTTTAACGTATTCGGCAAACGACAAGACCCTGACGGTGCCTATGCAGCGGTTATCCCAAAATGGACATCATCAGCCATAAAGAAAGAAGAAATATTCATTAATGGCGATGGCGAAACCAGTCGTGATTTTTGCTTTATTGAAAATACAGTACAAATGAACATCTTGGCAGCAACCGCGTCTGAAGAAGCTAAAAATGAAGTATACAACGTAGCTGTAGGTGACCGAACCACATTAAACACCTTGTTTAGTTCAATAAAAACCGCGTTGAATGAAAATGGTGTACCAGTAGACGCAGAACCAACCTACAGAGATTTTAGGGCTGGGGATGTTCGTCACTCACAGGCTGATATTGGCAAAGCCACGAAATTACTAGGTTATGCGCCAACATATAGAATTTTAGAAGGTATTCAGAAAGCCATGCCTTGGTATATTCAGTTTCTAGGTCATTAATGATGCGTGTAATATATCCTACATACCTACAAAATAAGGCGTTGCAGTGATTGTATTAGTATCATGATATAAAAATGAGAAAAATCATGATGGAAGAAGATGTGCGGTGGAAACAGCGCTTTAATAGCTTTACCCGTGTTCTGGTATGGCTAACAGAAGCGGTTGAGCTAAAGCAACAAAGGTCGTTATCCCATATAGAGTTGCAAGGCTTTATCAAATCGTTTGAATTTACTCATGAACTGGCATGGAATGTTATAAAAGACCTTGCACATTATCAGGGACAGGAGCAAATCATGGGCTCGCGAGACGCAACTCGTTACGCCTTTAAAGTAGGTCTTATTAATGACGGCGAAACTTGGATGGAAATGATCATTAGTCGTAATAAAGCTGTACACGCTTATGATGAAAAAATGGCTAATGAAGTAGTATCTGATGTGGTTAATCGCTTTCACCCATTGCTCATAGAATTTAAAAGCGTTATGCAAAAACAAATAGATATTAGTAATCATGAAAGTGAGTGAACTATCAGATACTGGGTTAAATGAAACTACTATCAACAAAATTCATAGTGTCTTTGCAAAGTACCCGCAAATAAAAACCGTAATGTTATATGGCTCTCGCGCCAAAGGAACGTTTCGTAACGGGTCTGACATCGACCTAAGCATAAAAAACAGCCAGATAAGCCATAAAGATTTACTGGGCTTAGAGCTTGCTTTGGATGAATTAATGACACCTTACGGTTTCGATATATCGGTTTTAGAAAACATAGAAAATCATGAGCTGGTAGAGCACATAGAGAGAGTAGGGCGGTTGTTTTATGAGGGGTAAATCTTTATTAATATCCAGTTTCTAGGTCATTAATCATGCGTGTGAGATATCTCGCACACGTTTTACAGAGATATCCTACATACCTTGAATCAATACTTCCGTACCATTCACTTCGTCAGGGAGACAAGCACGAATAACGCAGGATGCGGACAAGGAAGTAAACATGGATGGCCGGTTACCTAAGGAATGGTAAAGGAAGCTCTAAACAAGATAAGGCGCTGCAAGGAATGCAGCGCCTTTTTTTTGCATTTTTTTCACAAAAAATAAAAAATCAATATGTTTGTATTACACTAATAATTGAGAAAGCTGGTATATGTGGTTAGCAGAGCACGATAAAACAAGGGTCGTAAACCATGAAGATTCTAGTAACAGGTGTTGCAGGTTTTATAGGGGCTGCATTAGCCAAAGTTTTGCTACAGCGTGGAGATCAGGTTGTCGGAATTGATAACCTCAATGACTATTACGATGTAAATCTAAAGCTATCTAGACTATCCTCAATTGAAGAAAACGAAAATTTCACATTTCTAAAAGTTGATATCTCTGACCGAGTAGCACTGAAGAGCATATTTGAAACGAATGACTTTGATGTTGTAGCTAATCTAGCCGCTCAGGCAGGCGTGAGGTACTCAATAGAGAATCCTGCAGCCTATATAGACTCAAATCTAGTGGGCTTTGCCAATATACTAGAAGGGTGCAGACAACAAAAAGTCGCCAATTTAGTTTATGCCTCTTCAAGCTCTGTGTATGGCGCCAATAAAGAATACCCATTCAATGAAGATCACCCGGTTAATCACCCTGTTTCTTTATACGCAGCAACTAAAAAATCTAATGAACTAATGGCCCACTCTTATTCCAGTTTGTATGGTATGTCTGTTACTGGTCTAAGATTCTTTACTGTCTATGGTCCAGGAGGGCGGCCGGATATGGCTCCCTTTATTTTCACCGAAAAAATACTTCGTGGTGAAGAAATAGACGTCTTTAATAATGGTGAAATGTTCAGAGACTTCACTTATATAGATGATATTGTTAGCGGAATAATGGATGTAATTGATCATCCAGCCAAAAAGAATGAAAACTGGGACCCAGTTAATCCGCAGGCATCAAGCAGTTATTGTGCGTACCAAATTTTAAATATAGGTAACGACAAACCTACTAAGTTGATGGATTTTATTGGCGCTATTGAGAAAGCATCGGGAAAGACTGCCAAAATTAAATTTAAGCCCATGCAGCCTGGAGATGTAGTTGGGACTGCTGCTAGCATAACTAAGCTAAACGCGGTTAATGGTTTTGAGCCTAAAACAGATATTAATGAAGGTATGCAGAATTTTGTTGACTGGTTTAGGGGGTATTATAAGGTTTAATGGTGTTGGTTAATCGGAGAAAAGAAAGCTAGCTTCTTAGCCAAACAGTCCCCTGTACCATTTGCTCAGTAAGCTCTACTCCCCTACAATTCGCACGATAATAAATATTCCATAAGGTGAGTCTTCTAATGAAGTTTTTGGTCACAGGTGGTGCTGGGTTTATTGGCTCAGCCGTTGTTAGGTATTTAATTAATAAAACAGATCACAAAGTTGTTAATATCGACAAACTCACCTATGCCGGTAACCTTGAAAGCCTAAAAAAAATCGACCAGTCTAATCGTTATGCTTTTGAAAGGGCCAATATCTGTAATAGGCAGGCGATGACAGATATTTTCGAAAAACATCAGCCAGACTACATAATGCACTTAGCAGCGGAATCACATGTAGATCGTTCCATTGATGGCCCTGCAGCCTTTATTGAAACCAATATCGTTGGCACTTATGCCATGCTAGAAGTGACTCGGGCCTATTGGAATAAGCTTAAAGGTGAAAAGAAAAAACGTTTCAAATTTCATCATATTTCAACAGATGAAGTTTATGGCACCTTGGGCGCTGAAGGCCTGTTTACCGAAGAAAATCGTTATGAGCCCAATTCCCCGTATTCAGCCTCCAAAGCCTCATCAGATCACTTAGTAAGAGCATGGCGAGAAACCTACGGTTTACCCACTGTTATCACCAACTGCTCAAATAACTATGGCCCATACCACTTTCCAGAAAAACTAATTCCATTAGTGATTATTAATGCCTTGGCCGGAAAACCCCTACCTATTTATGGCAAAGGTGACCAAATACGTGATTGGCTATATGTAGAAGATCATGCTCAAGCGCTAGTAAAGGTCGTAACTGAAGGTAGAGACGGTGAAACCTACAATATCGGCGGCCATAATGAAATGCAGAATATTGAAGTGGTTAAAACACTTTGTACACTGCTTGAGGAGTTGGTTCCAAATAAACCTGAGGGTTTAACCCAGTACGAAGATTTAATTACCTATGTAACTGATCGACCAGGGCATGATGTTCGTTATGCTATAGATGCCTCAAAAATTAAAAGAGAGTTAGGTTGGGTACCATATGAAACGTTTGAAACAGGAATGCGCAAAACGGTACAGTGGTATTTGGATAACAAAGAATGGTGGGAGAATGTGCTAAATGGCTCTTATCAAGGTGAGCGCTTAGGTTTAGGAGGTAAATTATGAAAGGAATTATACTCGCGGGAGGGACTGGTACCCGTTTACACCCTATAACTCTTGGCGTATCAAAGCAGCTTCTACCCATATACGACAAGCCAATGATTTATTACCCTATCTCTGTTCTTATGTTAGCAGGCATTCGTGACATTCTTATTATCTCTACGCCTGTCGATTTACCCTTTTTTAAAAAAATGCTGGGTGATGGCAGTAATTTTGGTGTTAAGTTTTCTTATGCTGAGCAATTGTATCCAGATGGGTTGGCACAAGCATTTATTATAGGTGAAAAGTTTATTGGTGATGATCGAGTGTGCTTGGTATTAGGGGATAACATTTTTTATGGGGAGAGTTTTTCACCGAAGCTGATAGCCGCTGCCAGTAAAAAAGTAGGAGCAAGTATCTTTGGGTATTGGGTTAGTGATCCAGAACGCTTTGGTGTAATTGAATTTGATGAAGATGGGGGTGTGGTCTCAATAGAAGAAAAACCCGAAAAGCCAAAGTCCAGTTTTGCTGTAACTGGCTTATATTTTTTTGATAATGACGTTGTTGATATTGCAAAAAATGTAAAGCCGTCTGAAAGAGGCGAGCTTGAGATTACAGATGTTATAGGTGAGTATCTTAAAAGAGGCGATCTTAGTGTTCTAAAAATGGGTAGAGGCTTTGCTTGGTTAGATACAGGAACCCACGATAGTTTATTGGATGCTGCGCAATTTGTTAAAACTATTGAGTCACGACAAGGGTTAAAGATTGCCTGTCTTGAAGAAATTGCATATAGGGCTGGATGGCTTTCTCAAGAAGAGCTTTTGAACCAGGCAAATAACTTGTTAAAAACTGGGTATGGGCAGTATTTGCTTAAAGTTTCATCAGAGAATGGTTTTAGTAAATTTTAAGGGGGCTTATAAATCTGTAAGCTAAATCAGTTGTGTTTTAGCTTTAGAGTGCAGAAGAAGGTGGGGTACTAGACAAAAATTTGGTTGTTAAACCTATGGGGGATCAATTTCCAACCTCTTAATTAAAAGTTAGATGGTAGTCGAATAAAAAAATATTTCGAGTGTGCCGCTATCTGAGTGGAAAGTGGCTTATTTAAAAAGTGTTTGATAAGCCATTAAAGTAAACTGCTAGATTGGTGGAGCGTTTTTTATTTAAAAAGTAATAATGCTGCAGCAATGTAGCATATCAAGTTGGTGGGCCCTATTTCTATCTTTACAATTGCTGACTAATATCATAAATTACGCAGCTAACTTTATGATAAAATATCTTATCTGTTGAATGAAAGCAATGTCTGACAATAACATCACCTGGCACAACGCCCATATCACTAAAAAAGACCGATCTGAACAAAAAAAGCAAAAACCTTGCCTAATTTGGTTTACCGGTTTGAGTGGTTCAGGTAAGTCAACAATAGCAAATGCCTTAGAGCAAGAGCTCTTCAAGCGAGGGTGTCATACCTATCTATTAGATGGTGACAACGTTCGGCATGGGCTTAATAAAGACCTTGGTTTTAGCGATGAAGACCGAGTAGAAAATATCCGCCGCATTGCGGAAATGGCTAAACTGTTTGTTGATGCAGGTTTAATCGTTATTTCAGCGTTTATTTCACCGTTCAAAGCAGATAGAGAGATGGCTAAAGCACTTTTTGACGACAGTGAATTCATTGAAGTGTATATGGATGCCCCGCTTAAGGTTTGTGAAGAGCGGGACCCTAAAGGTCTTTATAAAAAAGCGAGAGCCGGTGAAATAAAAAATTTCACCGGCATTGATTCAGAGTATGAAAAACCCATTTTCCCTGATATTTCTTTGGATGTGGGGGAAACGCCTATCAATGATTGTGTTAATCAGCTGTTAGTACATCTAAAGCTCAGTTGTCTTTAATCTATATCGCTTGGATTAATAGATAGAGGGCTGGAAGAGAAGATTCCAATGATAATAAATTATTAAATGGTGAAGTACTTTGTTTTATTGCTAAGTGATAGGATATCGCCGCGGCATTTATCTGAGTGCGTGCGAGAGTGTTCGATTTGATGGTTGATATCGGCTGGCAGAAATACCCGATAAACGCTCAGTTTCACAGCATCTCAGGGTATTCAGCTCACGCAGACCAAAAGAACTTAATGGACTTTGTAACACGCATGAAAAAAAACACCGCAGGAAATAAGGATTGTGCATGGTGGTGAGCGTGCTAAGTAGGTATTGAAGTCCAAGTTTGAGGGCGTTTATGGTGATAGTGTTAAGGTTGTAATACCGAATTAGCTTTATGATAGTTAGGGTTCATGAATGAATGGAAAAATGAAAGTAAGTTTGGGGTAAAGGTTTTCCTTTGGAGCTTTACCTGTTTCAAAGTTCCCCTGTGTTGCTTAGTGTGATTTTGAAAATAATCAGGTAAAAGAGAGTGGAGCTCTAGATAAAGAAAAGATTATTTATCTAATAGGGTGTGGTTGATTTCCAGTGATAGTAAAGCGCCCGCTTAATTCAAAATTAGAAGGGGGAGGGGGAGCTTAAAGGGGATCTGGGTGTGCTCTACCCGAGTGGTATTCAGTGTATTTAAAATAGTGTCTGAAAACCACTAAAATAAATTGCTAGATTGATGTCGCATTTCATGGGTAAAAACAAAGAGTGCTGCAGTGCTGTAACAGGTAAAGCTGGGGTTTATTTGTAAGCGTCTAGCTAAACACGCCTATTGCAACATCAGCTAATGGGTACTAAACCGTTTGCTTTGGCCGTATCGACCATGCCGTAAAGAATACTACTGGCATGTGCACCTTTTCCAGTATTACTAAATAAACAGTTTTTTCGATTATGTGCATGTGTACATAATCGCAATTATGTTGTTTTCCATATTATGTGAATATGTTTTATTTCTGTGAAATATTGCTACGCAACTCATTAGCAACGAGCTACACGACAATATATTTATTATACATAATCGGATGTTTTCTAGGAAAGTAATTAGTAGGGTATAGGTGTTCTATTAAAACGGGCTAAACATGCAAAATGAAATATGTCGTTTCAGTATGGGCGTATGGCAATGTTTTAGCTTCAGGCTGTTTGAAAGCTACTAGGTCTGGTCTTCAGGGGGGGAGAGTTGCACTGTGAGTTGTAGGTTTTTTATATAAAATATACTTGTTCATATGCTGGAAAGCCCGCAATTTACAGCAATATATTCTTGTTTTTTTTAAAAAGTAAGCTGCTTTAGTGTGACTTCTGGTATATTTTGAGTGAGGTGATGCGGAAGTTTATTTCATTATTCATTGGGGGCTGTTATGAATATTTCTGAGTATTTTATCCAAAGCCGACGCTCTGGTGCAATGTTTGGTGAGTTGCTAGCTCCTGCTACTCTGGAGAAAGCATATCAGATACAAAAACAAAATAGTGCTGACTTGGGGTGTATTCAAGGTTGGAAGTTGGGTTGCACTACCTCGCAGGCAAGGCAGCTGTTTGCAACTAGCTCGACTTGCTATGGCGCAATATACGAAGCAGGGGTAATGTCTGCTGCTAATGATCTGGCTTTACCTGAGCTGATCGCTTCTCCAATGGGCGAAGTTGAGGTTTGTTTTCGGCTTTCTTCTGCTGTTACGAGGCTGGGGGAATACGATCTTAAAAACACGCCAGTAGATACTTTTATTGATACGGTAATGCCTTCAATTGAACTCCCTTGGTCTGTTTTTCCACTGCCTGGTGCAGGGCTAAATGTTTTAGTTGCAGACTCTTGTGCTGCGGGTGCGTTGATAACAGGTGAGGAGTTACCTTGGGAAGAAAGTAAATTAGCATTGTTTAATGGCTCTGTTGTTTTACGTACTGACTGTGCTGTACTTGCAGAAGGGAGGGTTGAAAATATAGTAGATGGACCCTTACAGGCGCTTCTAGACTTTTTAATGCTAGCGCAACAACACAAGTTAAAGCTCTCTACCGGTCAAGTTGTCGCTACTGGAGGTTGTACTCCTTGTGTACCTTTGGTTTCGGGGAAATATCTTCATGTAGAGTTTGCTAAACTTGGCTGCTTTTCGTTTTGCTTAAATTCAAAGTAATATCTTGTATATAGCGCAAGTAGAATACATTTAATGATAAGAGGTTTTGAAGGGTTAAGAGGTGAGGGGGCTTCAATTGTGGAAATGTTTTTTGTCCTTGCTAAGGTGTATTCACTGAATATTACTATTGGAACGTATAAGCTTTTTAAAGACTTATTTAGATATTTTTTTGTAGGTGCTCAATAAACCCCACCTAATCATCCGCGAAGTGAATTAAATACGCTCAAGTCTCATTCATTATGAGACAAAACCATGAGCAAACCAGCGCTCACAAAAAACAAGGCTACTGGCTCAACCATATACAGCAGTGCGAACAGAAGAGCCTAACCGCTTCCGTTTACTGTAAGTGCCTAGCTAAACACACCTATTGCAACATCAGCTAATGGGTAAACTGATATTCCATGGCAATAAGTGAACCAAGACAGCATCATGACTTCGCTCTAACAGCTCAAGCCAAGGCATGACTACTCAATGCCGCGCATCGGACTTAGAGCGACTGCTGTAACTTTCAATTGCCGATTATCTTCTGTTTGCACAATCACTGTCTTACGATTTATTTTGATCACGTTCCCAAACACCTATCCTGCCTGGCTTTCAAAATGGTCTTGCTGGTCTAGTCGTAGTTGTTTGAGTACTTCAAAGTCTTTCTGGATACGTAGTTCATCTATTCTTCGGCAGATGTGATCATTCAGCTCTATCAGTTGATCAATACTCATATCATCAATAAGCATTTGATTACCTTATCTCTACGACTGAAGGCATTGGGTTTTTCGAAAATTTCTGTTTCCAAACTCTTGGTGTTAGGTCGAGTACGTCTTTGGCAGGATGCATCGAAACTCGCTGCATGACATCGATTAAATACTCGTAGGTATTCACTCCCTGTATGTGACTAGTGGCTAGCAGGCTTTGAATTGTTGCTATATCTTCTGCGCCTGATTCAGTCCAACAAAATGGCCAGTTTTTATTACCCATCGGGATGGGGCGTAAGCCTCTCTCCAGATGGTTTGTGTCGATAGCTAAGTCAGGGTCACTCAAAAACCTTCAACTGCTCACTGCGCTCCAGTGCATATTTCAATGCCTTGGTTAGCTGGTTCGTTGGCCTCAGGTCATGACGTTTGCATTGCTGATCACACCAAAGCCAAAAGGTTTGAACAATGGCCTCTATCAGCTTTAGCCGATACGCCATTTTGGCTTCACCGGTTAACTGCTTCCCACGAATAACGTTTTCATGATGATACATGCCACGGATGAAATCCACTGCTTCTCCTGAGGCTTTCAGTTTAATCTTTAAAGCTTTTTCGAAACCTCGTCGGGTATGCGCCCAACACAGGGTATGCGTGACACCTTCCTTGTTGGAAACATATCGGTCATAAGCCGCATAGCCATCCGTCAGAAGAGTACCCTGAAAATCACTAAGTAAAGCATCTAGTTGCTTCCCGACCGACTACTACAGTAACAGAAGGCTATTTCGCCTTGATCACCATGCATTGGCCAGAAGTAGCTCTGTTTCATCTTACCAGGGCCTTTCCGGCGTGCTTTGATCGGCGTTTCGTCTATTGCCAGTACCTGGCTCATCAAAACATGTTGGCATTGTGCATCAACAATCGGCTTGAGCAATGCGACCACTTTGACACATCACTGTGTCAACACGCTGCGGGATAATGTTATTCCTGCTTCGGTCAAGCGTTGATGCTGTCGATGAAGAGGTAAATGTTACTGAAACTTATCAGCTAACATGCCGGCCATAAAGCTGGCATCCGCAATACTATTATCGAGAACACGATCAGGAACTGGTGTGGTGATAAGTTTCTGTGTGTGTTTTTCTTTGATAACAGGGCGACGCTCTTCAATAACTACATAGGTGGCACGTTGTTGTGCTAATCGAAAAGTCACTTTATGAGAAATAACCTCATAAAGATCAGCCAAATCCCCTTTAAGTTCGTCCGGTAAAATATCAACCACCTGAACAGGTACGCTATCATCAAACCGTAACCCCGTATTTGTTGTACAGCCATCCCGTGTCTTTTTTTGCGCTCATGTGCCGCAATTGTTTGCTTTGGGATCTCGACAGGGTCGTTCTCTGGCTACAAATCTTCCAGAAAACGGGGTTGAATTGCTGGATCAATAAGTTGCCTTTTCTTGGGTTTTTGACCGAATAGATGACGCTTAAAGCAATCCTGTTGATGCTGTAATTGATCCACTTTTGACGTCAAATCGACATTCCCCTTTTTTAGAGAAGTCACTTCAGATGCTTGCGCTTCAACGGTATGGTTGTCAAGGGGATAGGAAGATTTAATGACCTGGATTGTACCATTAATCAATGGTCTGACGCATGCATATAACGCCTTTTTGTCGTGGTGTTTTCTAGCTTTATAGCTTCCAGAGTTAGCTTGAATTGAGTCCAGTTTATGGTTTGTTTTTGTCCTTTTTGAGCATTGAAATGGAACTGCCCTGACTCCAATCGTTTCATCAAGATGCAATAACCACTGCGATCAAAATAAAGCGCCTTAACCCGATTCCGTTGGTGATTAAAGAACACAAACAAGTGCCCACTTAATAGGTTTTCTTCTAATTGTTTTTTGGCCAAATCAATCAGGTTATCATAAAATTTCGCATGTCTGTTGGCTTGGCATAAGGCCATATTTTGACCGCAGGTTCCGGGAAGAACATTAGGCGATCTTCACATTAAGTTGAAACCCACGAGAGAGGTTAATAGACAGTTCAAGTCTAGCTTTACTACCAGCGAGCGTTTTGCTGGATAAAGCTGGATCTGGATGAATTTCAATGAAATCAGATGAGTAAGGAATTGAAGGGTTGTCCAATGGTTCTGGTTGCGATGGGTATAGTTATGTTTTGATTTTTTAATGCTTCTCTCCTGTGATTAATTGCGATAGGGGAGCTTTATCTTGGCTATGAGAGGGTTAAAATATCGTCTGAGTTTGAACGCTTACCGAACTACCATTTGTGAATAATGTCGATGATGTAGAGATGTTGTTGCCTTGGAATCGGGATCTGACAATCTTGTTCATGAATTAAACGCTACCGCAGGGTAGGGTTTCATTACCGCTTACTGTAATTTGCTCTGCCCCCATTTACAAAATTAAAAATGTAAGACCTGACACTAATGATTCATTCTGGAACTGTTAAGTCG
>ENA-ORXI01002897-ORXI01002897.1-sediment-metagenome-genome-assembly--contig:-NODE-2897-length-11974-cov-7.942254_pt1 | contig 11974 bp, 10 predicted proteins | sample MGYA00237861_ERZ511468 | MGnify/ENA primary metagenome ERZ511468 (study PRJEB26299, sample SAMN06266213) | sediment metagenome | isolation source: Hudson Canyon methane seep mesocosm | place... | reverse complement strand
TCCAAAAGATGACTTTCTAAGTGTGTATATTTATCCCGATTACAAACGCATTCATAAAGATCCTGCCTGGAAAAAAGAAATTGATACCGGTATCAGTGAGCAACTGGCTTTGCGCAGCCGACTGGAACAGGCAATCAATTACGCCCAGTCAATTACCAATATCACACCGCAATTGAGTAAAGATAAAATCTACCTATTACCCAAAGCACTAGAGCGCACCCCCACCCATAAAATAAAATTTATATTCGAATTACAACGCTTGCACTTGGCACAAGCGATTTAACTAAATAAGGAGAGGTTGATATGAATCAGAGATCTGAAAATAAAGTTGAAAAATTAACGAATCATCTCATGCAGCTCTGCCATGAAAACGGAATATTCCATCCGGAAATGGAGCAACCCAAACCAATGGATGACTTGATTGATAATGGACTTATCGATTCGATGGGAATGGTCTATATGCAAGGTGTTATTGCCGAAGAATTCGCGCTTGAAATCGAGTTGGAATTATTTATAGCTGAACTGCGTAATATGCATTCTATAGCTGCTTATCTTGCTGAACAGATAGCGCAGGATTGCTTAGAAAAAACAATAGAAGTGCCTCATAACGTTTGAATGAAATAGGTTGATAAAGTTTATGTTTAATAAATACAATAAGTTGTTATCACTAATACTCTTTATGTCTTTGGACATCTTAGTTGTGGAAAACGGCTATGCTAAATCTGCTGAAGATTTCGGAAGGGAAATTATCCAGGAGGTCTCTGATCGGGATAATGGCTTTGGAGATATGTCTTCCGAAGTAACGATGGTGTTAAAAGATTCTGATGGTAATGCGCGTGCGCGTAGTTTAAAGGTTAGAAGCCTGGAAGTAAAAAATAATGGAGAAAAGCGGTTGTTTTCATTCAATTTCCCCAAAGATATTAAAGGCACAACTATCCTCAATTATGGGCATATTATTGAAGAAGACGATCAATGGATTTATTTGCCTGCATTCAAGCGGGTCAAACGAATTTCTTCGAGTAATAAAAGCGGTGCTTTTGTTAGTAGTGAATTTTCTTATGAGGATCTGACATCGATGGAGGTGGATAAATACCTCCATCGTTATTTGGGGGATGCTGAAATCCAAAGCCTGGATTGTTTTAAAGTAGAATTGACGCCAGCGTATAAAAATTCAGGGTATAGCCAGCTAGTCGCATTTATTGATAAACAAGATTACCTGATTCGTAAAATTGATTTTTACGATTTAAACAATAAGTTTTTAAAAACATTGATGTTAAACAGTTATGAACGTTATAAAAACAGCTATTGGCGACCTCATTTAACGATCATGACTAATCATCAAACAGGTAATATAACAGAGATGAAATGGACTGATATTCATTTGCAGACAGGATTGTCTTCATCGGATTTTGATCGTAATGCGCTGAAACGCTATCGTTAATAAAAGGATAATATCAAAATGACTCGCTTTTGCTTAATGCACAAAAAATTGACACTCTTTTTGTGGAGTATGATGACCTGCTTTTTTCTAATTGTGATAGCAGTACGGTTAGTATCCGACCAACCTGTCATTGATAACTCGGTGGCTGTCTGGTTTTTATCTGATGATCAAGCATTAATAGACTATCAGAAATATAACAAGGATTTTGGTGAAAAGGAATGGACAATTCTGCTGATCAAGACAGCATCAATTTATGATACTGAATTCCTTGATGAGCTACGCCAGATCACGCAACGAATTTCAAATTTGCAGCATATTGTTAAAGCGACTTCCATTGTAAATGTACGTGATAACGAACTGGATAAAGATGAGGCTTTAAATTATACAGAAATATTCCCAAAACAAATCCTAGACAAGGCAGCTATCACTACTGGGCAATTAGAGTCTTTTAAGCAAAAACTGTTGGCTAATCCATTATTCGAAGCGAATATTTTCCAGAAAAATGATCCTCGATATACGGTTATTTTATTGCAGAATGATAACCAGATCTGGAACGCATCACCTTATCGAATAGATCTTGTGGATGGGATTAAGAATATTGTGCAACAGTATTCAACCGTTGAATATTATGCTTTAGCAGGTACCACTGTTGTCAATGCTGAACTGAATAGAGCAGCAAAACAGGATGTATTGGTTTTCTATACATTAATCACTTTACTGTTAATCATATTTGGCTGGCTTACGCTAAATAGCAGTAAAGACCTATGTATAATGCTGGTTGTGGTCTGTTGCAGTATGTTATCGGCTATGGGGTTGCTGGCATTGCTTGAAATACCCTATAACATGGTTACGGTTATGATGCCGACGATCTTAATCTCGCTGTCGGTGGCTGGCGTTATACATATTATCAATGAGTTCCACCGCTTAAACAAAGACTATGCTGCAACAATAGCCGCGCAAAAAACTATCCGCCATCTGTGGCTACCCCACTTTAGTACTGCCTTGACCACTATTCTAGGGTTTGCTTCACTCTCTCTGAGTACTGTTTCTCCTATCTTTCAACTGGGTGTTTTTGCTGGTATCGGTATTTTTGTCGGCTGGTTGGCATCTCTAACTATTACCCCTGTTTTGTTAGTACTATTTTGGCAGAATAAAAATAAACTTGAAAATAGTCGGTCATTATTGATGATAAGGTTAGTCGAATGGTTAGCCTATATCGCACCTAGGTATACAGCGAGTAAAATTTTCATCTTACTCTTAACACTAATACCAGCCAGTGGTATTTTTCTGTTGGAAACGGATACTAATTACACCAAATTTTTCCGTGGTTCTACCGATATAACCCAAGCTTATGACAGTATTGCTAATGCGGGTTATGCGCAGAATCCAGTTTCCATGGTGTTACGATTTCCGGGGCAAAGTACATGGTCTGATGAGGAATATTTCAAACACATCGTAGATTTTGAACAAGAATTGGAAAAGCTACCGGAAGTAATTAAGCTAATGTCATCCACTAAGCTTGTTGAGCAAATTGATCTTGCCTTTAATACCATTGATACCTCCAAAGCAAAGTTTAGAGCTTACAATCAAAACCAGATTAATCAATTACTACTATTGGGCGAGTTGAGCAACAATGATGATATAGATGATTTTTTACTGCGCAGTAAGCGTCAGGCGCAAATAGTAGCACTAACTCCCTATATGAGCAGTCGTAAACTGGATGAATTTAAACAACAAGTTTATGATTTAAAGAATCGTATCTTACCCGCACAAATTGAATTGGTCATCACCGGGACAACGGTATTATGGGCTAATATGGATACTCAGGTGAGTCATACGCAATTGGTTTCCTTGATAGCTATAGCGAGCTTCCTTGTAGTGTTTTTAATGGTACTATTTCGTTCTTTCAAACTCGGTCTGATTGGTATCCTGGTTAACGCCTTACCTTTGGCGATTACACTGGGTGTGATGGGCTGGTTAGATATTAAGATTAATATGGCAACTGCAATTATTGGGGGCATTTCCCTTGGTATCGTAGTCGATGATAGCATTCATTTCATTAGTGGAATTCGCAGTCGCCTTAATCAGGGCATACTACTAGAAGAAGCCATCCAGCAGACGATGAAAACAGTAGGCAATAGTATTCTTATGACTTCGATCATTTTAATTGGAGGGTTTTCATGTATGGCCACCTCCAACTTTTTGCCTAGCGCTCACTTCGGTATTTTTATCAGTCTTGCCATTGCCATCGCGCTAGTACTTGATGTATTTATCGTTCCCGCTCTGTTACTTATTTTTAAACCTTCAATTAATCAACGACACAAGAGTTAGTTGCATAAAATAAATTCCTGATTACGCATAAGCTTCAGCTTATTTTAAATAGGCAAAGCTATTGATTTACATGGCTATGAACAAAACAGGTTACATTAAAAAATAGCTGTCATCTCGACGATAGGAGAGATCTTAAATTCCAATATATTAAAGATCCCTGTAGGTATTGAAGACGAGCATTAGCAATTATAGCGGCACAAAAACTTGTACTTGCTTATTCGAAGCTGCAAGCTGCTATTGCAGTGTTGTGAAACAATGATCTACACCTTATCACTACTGACCCAAAGTAAATATTTACTCACTAATCCCATAATAAAGGAGTTGAAATGAATATCCTCACCGAGGACATCGTTCTTGAGGCTGCAAAGCCTGAAAATGCAGGTATAGCAGCTCAGCTTATGTACGATGTCGATCAGCATTTTATCGATTATATTTTCAATGGCAGCCCGGAAATAAGGGAAACGTGTTACCAAGAGCTGTGGAAGCGCAAAGAAGGGATGTGTAGCCATTCCTTAAGTACTATCGCCAAACATAAAGGTATGCTTGTCGGCATGGCGCTTAGTTATCCCGCAGGAGCAGAGCAGGCGCATTTTCATAACGGGATGCAGAATGCAGCAGAATGCCTTAATCCTGATGCATATGCTCACTTTACAAAGTCTATGGGCTATTTGCCTTATCTGCTTCCTACTACACCTGACGATGCCTACTATGTCCTATACCTCTCGGTGATACCCGAGCTCCGCGGGCAGGGTATAGGAGAAAAGTTACTCGACAATGTATTTGAACGGGCCAAAGCTCAAGGCTTGCGTTCTTGCCATCTCGATGTTGCCAGCAACTATTCTGCCGTCAGTTTCTATAAACGTATGGGCATGGAAGTTCTTTCTGAGAGTCGAGTTCCTTTTCTCCATGAACAATATAATATTCCGATGCATTATAGGATGGTTAAGAAATTAGTATAAAGGACGGCTAAAATTAGAAATTTGTTTAAGTAAAGAATATGCTGGGGTGCGACACCCCTAGACGCTACCTTGATTCAAGAAGCCGAACGTAGCAATGTCGTTGTTTATAGGGAAGTTGATATTCAAACAGGTACAGCTTATGGCTGAAAATGACCATACAAACCCCTGATTACCTATAAGCTTCTGCTTAAATTAGTCATAACGATCAGTCTCTTAGTCATTCCTTGCTGGGGAGGGGGCGACTGCATGGATGCAGAGCAATGCAGGAGCAATTGCCGAGAGGAGAGTTTAAAACAAGTTCTTTTGCAAAATGAATCGTTTTTAATTTATCCTCACCCAACCCTCTCCCTTTGGAGAGGGCTTTAATCAATAGCTTTGCCTATTTAAAATGGCTGAAGCTTATGTGTAATTAGGTGAAAATTTGAGTGATAAGTAACTACTCTCAATGATCACTAACGACCCAAAGGAGCCAATGGAAAACTTATATAATTTTCAATCGATACTGACCCTATTGGTTATTTGCTTAACGGAAGGCATTTCATACAAGGGGTCTAAACTTTCAGGATTAGGCCAGTATAAACGAGCTTGCAGTGAAAATGGACCATCGTATGCCGGTAACCAGTTGGAAGCTTTATCTGCTCCTGGATTCTCTTTTTGAATATAAACATCCAGAGAACCGTCTTTGTTATATTTTAAACCTTCGGTGCTACTGCTTATTATATATCTACCTATCTCATTTTTTGCAAATAACTGCTCAGGTAATTTATACATCGATAAGGACCAAAATGCTTTTACGGGAGGTAATTCATCTTTTTTGAAATGTAAAATATAGTTGTGTTTAGAGCCGTCTAGCGTTTCATTATTACTATCCAAGGTAGCTTCCGGATAAAAGGCTTCCTCCAAATCATTACCCCATAGACCAAAATAGGCAGCCGCAGCACGGGTTAAATACCTCCCATGCATTGTTTCTCTATTGCCAAAAGCACCTGATACCAATTGCCATCCATTTTTTAGTTCTCCTAGTTTTGCAGACTCTTCTAACATCTTCTCTGTTGCTACTGCAATTCCCTCGTTAATGGCTTTTATAATTTCTGGGTCAAAGTCATCACTGTTAAAGGTTTGCCCTGGCACTATTCCAATTTTTGAGAATCTTTTAAAAAGCTCCTTTTCAGTGGGGTGAATCTCTCCTTGCGACATTAAAGCATTTAGGTAAGAAATGAAATTTTCGTTTTTCACATTTTGCTCATTGTATGGTGGGTACGCAGGAGGAGTACTATGGGTCTTGGTTTTTGATTGCCCGGTAAACTCATTATAGGAAACTACCTTATAGTTTTCCATAATCGCCTTAGCTGTTTGAGCATCTTCAGAACTAAATACTTGTGTCCTACCTAAAGCCAAAAGGTAATTTCCCTCTGATTTAATAACCTTTTCAATACCTTTGGGAGTTTCTCCGTTCCAATAGGGACCAACAAACATATAATTCCCCGCACCGAAACCGGTTTTTCGTGTACCCACATAATCAACATTATGCGTGTACATATCAATAATCTGAAAGGAATAATACCTGTCATCGGTAATTTCTGGTACTTTTAATATTTGGGGTTGCCCAGATAAGTCAAAAAATACAGCCGAATAAAAGTTGTCGTTATTGGGGCGCACCATAGCAGTGAATGTATGGTCATTTAAGCTTCCTTTGTTAGTCAGTACATTGAAGGGAGCCTCGTAAACTCCAGACTCTTTATACATTGCTAAGCCAAACATCATCTTGTAGTGATATATCATTGGAAAAGCAAAAAGATATGCTTCCTCGGCTATCGCTTTGGCTTCTTTAGGGCTAAGTTTTGTATCAAGAGCGACAGACGACTCCTTTGTATTGGAGCACCCAAAGGTTAGTAAACTACTAACGACTAATGCGCTTATGATAATGGGATGACTGATCTTCTTAAAAAGACTCATTTTGACTCTCCTTTATTTGTTCTTCGTTTTGTAATTTATTTCACCAGTTCTAAGTCGCCCGGCTTCCAGCTCTTGTCGAACCAGGCTTCCAGCGGGCCATAGAGTCGTAGTATGACAAGATAGCTTTTGTCGGGGGTCGTTTGAATCCAATTGCCCTCGTGCCCTTCTGGCGCTGTTGGCCCGAACCAAACGGTATAAGATTTATCATCGTTTGCTTTAACGGACGGATTGTTGCTGTCGAGGCCGGCTGACTTCTGATCGGTTTCCAGCATGGAGCGATGCTGACCTGAATACACCATGTATGACCAGAAGTTATTGACCGGAATCGGCGCGGGTAGAGTCACTTTGTATGTTTTTCCGCCATCGAGGTACTGGCCTTTAGAGTCATAGGGAGTAGACGCATAGGCAGACCCTGTTCCTACTTTCGGCCTGGCCATGGCAGGCGTAATAGCGGTAGCAGCATAGTGAAACATAATGCGGTCATCGAGAACCAGCTCACCGTTGTTCATAAAGTCATGGCCGCCGGCAAAGGAGGTGTACCATTGACGATCCGGGTAGAAATAGACCGCTTTATTACGCGGACTAAAAGTTATGGCTCGTGCCGAGGCGTTGCCGATTGCCGCAGCATCTTTCAGGAGTTTCTTCATGCGTGCATCCGGTGCAAACGGTTCTCCTTTCTTAATACCGATAGAGGCGAAGAGGCCAACAAGCTCTGGATTAAATGCGTCTGCAGGCTCATATTGAACCACCGCGTTAAGCTCTTCATAGTAGTGGGCATCGTTCGCATGAATGGTGTTGATCTGCTTGCCGGAGAGGTCAAAGAATCTCTGCTCCGGCGGGTTCTGTGCCTGAGCGAGAGGATAGCTGCGGAATCCCTCCTTGAATCCCCTGATGGCACCTTCCAAGTCGCCGTCTTTCACAAAGAGCCGCAGGAATAGCCAGTTCCGGTAGGTAGCGGACTTTGTGACAAAGTAGCCCTCGGGGATATCACCCTCGTAGTCCGGCCCTACAAACAGATACTTACCCCCCTTGCCCTGGTCGGGCCCGGTCAGGCCAACGTCACTGACGAAACGGAAGAAGGCGTCGTCAAGAGCGCCCAGGACAGGTACGCGGATATCTATTACAACCGGTCCATTCTTTAAATCGATCTCTCCAAAGATATAGGGTGTCGTGGTTTGAGCCGTCAATAATAGGCCGCGGGCATCCAGTAAGTCTTCGGTAATCCCCATGTCGCCCGGTTTTAAACCAGCGTCTTTGAGTCCCTCAAGGAAGGCATATATGGAAGCTGCCGGCATTCCATTAAGAAACGCATCTACGCCTCGCGATAGGTCGAGAAAATCATAGGCTTTCTTGACCGTAGCTTCGCTTGGCATTCCATCGAAGAATTCGAGGTCACCGAGGAATTCGGTCTCCACCTTATTCGGTGTGAGCAGGAATTCCGGCACATCAGCGGAGTATTTCGGATTTGCAGCTTCTTGTGCTGATAGTTGTGTTGCTCCTAAGAGTAAGCCAAGCAGACAAACTGTAAATAAATTTGTGTGTTTTTTCATCGTTTTGCCTTTTTTGTTGTAAAATTATTTTTTTATCGTTAACAGTTCGTTCTCTCTTTTTAAGTCTTATCAGACTCAAAACTTTACTTTACAGGTTTCACACTTGGGAAAACCCATGTTCCATCGAGTATTTCCTTACGGGGTTGATACAATCGTACCGCATAATTCCACCCCTCCATAATATGCAGATAATTCGAACTTTTAGGATCGCCGCCAAAATGGACTGTAAAAGAACCATCCTTGTTAGGAGTTCCTGTAATATTATTCACACTGTTGGCGTTGTATTTATTTTCTTGGAAGTAACCATCTTTGTTGTAGAGGCTGATTGACCAGAAAGCGTCCACTGGCACATCCTTAACGGTGATTTCATAAGCTCCCACGGGAAGATTCGGCTCAACATTAAGATAGTAAGCCTCCTTCTCAGGCAACCCGCCAAAACCAAATGCTGTTCCAAGTAAATGGCGAACTTCACCAACTTCTTCTTTTGACCCGAACATTCTCTTGGTATTTGGAACAAATCTGCTTAAACCAATCACAGCCTTGTAGACAGCTTCATAACTGGCCTGATCGTATTTCGGATGTGTGTAAGGGTTTGCTGAATTTGATTTTATGGTACACCCATCCTGAATAGCTTTCACCTTTGCGATATCAGCAGGATCCAACGGGTTTATAAGGGTGCGTAACGCTATAGATACATAAGGGGTGCCAAACTCTTCCATAGTCAGTTTATAGGTACCTTTACCTTGATACACCTTGTTAATGTAGCCTTCCTCGTTCATGATCATTATAGACAGATAGCGGCCATCGGTTTCCGGAATACTCAGGGTTGCACCCTTGCTGATATCGATAATAGCACTACTGTAGAGTGCATCTCTATTCATTCGTATGACGGTCTGTTTGTCTAGGGGTATGGCCTCTCGAAAATGAAAGAATTTATTGATGCCACCAGTAAGCTTCATATAGCTATCGATCTGTGTGGCTGTTTCGGCACGCACAAAATTGTCGACCGTTACAGTAATCGGCTCCTCTGCAATCGCAGCGGTCCCGAAGCTTAATAAACTAGCCGCGACGAATGCGCTTGCGATGATTGGATGATAACTCTTCTTAAAAGTACTCATTTTGAATCTCCTTTATTTGTTTTCTCGATTTTATTCATTGGGAACGTTTGGTCAAAATAAGCCTGTTCAGGGCCATACAGTCTCAGATAGACAAAGAAAGATTGACCTTTATTTGACTGAATCCAGTTGTTTTCTTTCCCTTTTGGTGCTTCGCAGACATTGGGGTCTTTGACTTATGATGCTTAACCGCCTTTTTTTCTGACATCAAAGCATCATAAACCAAAGACTAGACCCCGACATTTTTTTAGATGGGCAGACTTTCGCAATGTTGTTTGTCCTACGAAAGGAAATCTTCTAAAAACCCATAATTGCCACTTCACACGGCTAATCAGCCAAAAGCTATTTTCAGTAGCGTGATTCATCAATAAATGAAAGTTACGGGCTTGTCCAACAAACGGTTCAGATGGTGGCTTCGCGCTACGCGCAAATCACCATCTAACCTAATTCGTTAGGCTAGATTAACCTGTATTTGCATTTTTAAGAAAAAGAGCAACAGCTCCATCTTTATTTGCAGCTGTAACCGTATCCATTAAATCAAAACCTCTGGAAATAAGGTGTTTTTCCCGCCATTTGTTTCCATTAACACCAAAAACAATGCTAACAATTATTGAAGCAATGTTAATAATAGCTTCAATACCTTCGCTTTCACCAGATAAACCAGATATAAAACCTAAAATGAAAAAAGCTATAAGCAAACTACTGCCAAGTACCCACATTTTTGCGAACATTGCCCAGAAAATATTAAAGAAAAAGGCAGGCCAACACCAACCTTGTTTAACAGCCTGAGTTTCTCCTGTCGGATGTTTAAAAACCGTAAATTGTTTCACTTTTTTTCCTCTATATTTTTTTTAAAGCCTAACGCCTTGGTCACTTGACGTTGGCAGATATTAGGTGAACTCTGATAACACACTGACATTTGAAATAAAAATTAACTTTTTAAAAGAACTACGCGGCCAACGGTCAAGTGGACCAAATCGTGTACGCCCAACATGGGCGTGAATTAATGAGGTGAAAGTCCTCTGTGGGAGAACCTACATCATTCAGTATTTTGAATGATTATAACCACTAGCCGACGGCAATTGCAACACCGCTAGGTGTTGTGAGAAGGAAGCAAATAATAGTGATTATCCATTAAACAATAGGCATAACATACCCAATTGTATTGTTCACAAACATCAGACAGGATCGTCAAAAAGTTTTCTCTATCATTGTCCTGCTCATATATGGCTTCTCTGCGATTACCACGAGAAGTCACATGATAGAGTGCGCCTGCAAATTCGAGCCTAAGTGGTCTTGCCATTTTTCACCTGAATGCTAACTATTAATGGATGATCTTAGCAGAGGTGTAATCATAAATCAAAGACCTGACCCCAACACCCAAAGACTTGACCCCAACGCCCGACGCCCGTATGACCCCAACGCCCGTACAACGCCCTCGTATACGGACCCGTATGTGCGGTGCTGTGGGAGGGGGCTACTTGATATCCCGATTAGCAATTAAATTTCATATTTACGCTTTCTTTACTCAGCTTTTTGTATCCGACTAGAGTGAATATACCTAGAATAAAAAAAGGAATTGCACTTGGCAAAGGAACAGAGGATATTGGAGTTAAAACAAAAGAACTTATTTGAGAGTTGTATCCATTTTCTGAATATACTCCCCAGCCAACGATAGTTCCATCACTTGTTATGTCTTGAGCACTTGAGAACCTTTGCCATCCTTTTCTTGATTCTGGATCAGTTACATCAAATAAATTTACTGCTCCTAAATCTGGAATATGGGCAAAAGCATAAATTCCACCAGAATCTGGAACGGCACGGCCTACAACTACTCCTGAAGTATTTACACCATACGCTTGACTTTGAGGTGTATCTAGATCAAGTCCTACAATACTAAAGTTACCAGCATGATCTCCTAGCCAAGCCATTCCATAACTATTTCTAGTATTAAAATATGAATATCCAGCGCTATATCCGTTTTCGGAAAATGCAGTGATCACACCCCGACCTCCAACAGTCCAATCAGGTAAGGGACCAAGGTTTTGACTTGGTACTCCCTCTTCTGAAAGAGACCAACCAATACTAACCCTATCATTTATTAGTTGCACACCATCATTGACACCTGGAGTAAAAATAAAACCCTCATATGTTTCACCCCAATAACTAGATCTATATGATAACTGTCCCGATACTTGCCCTTTTTCATTTAAGGTATATCCATAAGAACCTGCGACACCAGGTATGATTGGCAAGTTCTCCACACCAACCCCTGGTGTATAAAGGCGTGCCAAGCTGTCACCTCTTCCCCAGCCTGATATTTGACCATTTTCATTCATGGCCCATGCATTAAAATCTTCTAATGTATTAGTAAGTCGATATAAAGGCACTGCGTTTACTGATAAAGAAAAAGTAAAAGCTAGGCTACTAAGAAAAACAATGAGGTATTTTTTAAACATTATTATATATTCCATTAAATTATACGATTAAATGAATAGCTTGATTGTGCTAACCATTGCTTCCTAGGCTCATTTGCCCTGATATACAGTATTACCCGATAAAACAAGCCAGTTCACCCGCTTATTCCAAAAACAGGTCGAATTGACCTGATATCAGGTATTT
>ENA-ORXI01002896-ORXI01002896.1-sediment-metagenome-genome-assembly--contig:-NODE-2896-length-11979-cov-6.655436_pt1 | contig 11979 bp, 6 predicted proteins | sample MGYA00237861_ERZ511468 | MGnify/ENA primary metagenome ERZ511468 (study PRJEB26299, sample SAMN06266213) | sediment metagenome | isolation source: Hudson Canyon methane seep mesocosm | place: USA:Hudson... | reverse complement strand
ATGCTGTTTCATTATTTCTTTTGTATTTGGTTTATTGAGTTATCTACCGACTACCCACGGCAATCAGGCATTGAGGTGTATCAGCTTCGCTTCGCTCGCTGCTAACCGTCCCTGAGTTGCCGATGGCTAGCCTAGGTTAGTTGATGACTTAGAAGCTGTCTGTGGATCTGTATTGATAGGTGTGGTTGTTCTGCTGGTGCATTGTCAGATATCGATGGGGGGTATGTTGCTTTTATGGTTCAACCTTTCAAGTTACTGCCATCGTACTTAAAATAGTAACTATCCCTGAGCCCAGAATGGATAAGACCCAATATATTTAAAGGGATTTTTCATTAAATCTTATAAAAAAGAGTGACATTAATGTGATATTGTGACAATCTACTCATGTCGGATAGGACGGCTTAATTACCCGCCTGATAAGAGCCACGCCTGCTGCTTTTCCGACCTTAATTCATGCAGGGTAAAGTATGCAGGCAATTATGAATGACTCAGTAAAAGAATATGCGGGTTTAACATCTCAGCAGTTAAGAACCTACAAAAAAGAAAAACAAATAGAGTTCAATAACTCTACTGCGCGGGATAAGCAAATACTTACTGAAATTGAAGTTGCTGCAAACATAGCGACAAGCAAAGAGCAACTAGATAAAGATCCTAATTATATTAATCATAAACTTGAGCACGGTGAATTTGCCGAAGTTATAAGGCTAGTTATAACTCAAGATTACAGTACGGATGCAGCTTGGGATAAAATGGCTCAAAGTAAAACCAGGCACCCCGACTGGCTAAAAAAAGTTAAAAATAAAAATCTACATGACGATGTTAACGACATACTAAAAAGTATCGAAAGGCATGACAAGCCAGATATTATTAAAAAAATGAAAGAATATGGCACTTATAACAGTACAGACTTTTCAAGAGCAAGCACATATAACAGCGCAGCGAATAAGGTGCGAAAAGCCATGGATAAAACACATAAAATAATCGAAAAAATTCAACATCGAGAAGAGCTAGTAAATGCACAAGCTAAAACTATTGCCAAACTAACAGCAGAGGTTACCCATAAAAATGTAGAGTTAACTGCAAATAGTGATTGCATTGCTAAACTAGAATCTATTAATAAAGATCTTAAAAAAGGGATTTTAAAATCGAGTAGCTTCAATTGGAGAGTAGAGGCTGAGAAATTGCATGAGCAAGGCATCAACAAGACCAACATTGCCAAGACAGTAGGCGTGACACGAGAAACGGTCACCCGCTACCTTAACTCTGTTAATAAAAATTGTAGTTAATAGATGTAACAATAGGACTGCATTGGTTCACTTGAATATACTCTGAGACTGTACTATTTCAACCTACCTAAACAAACCAGAAGTTAAAGCTAAGCTGTAGACTTAACCAGTAGCACGCGGTCATTGAAATGTGTATCAGCTTCGCTTCGCTCGCTGCTAACCGTCCCTGAGTTGCCTTTGGCTAGTCTTACTGGTGTTTGGGTGGTGATTGTAATTGATGGCTTAATACGCGTGCTGGAGGATCTAGAATGACGTATCGTTCTTCGTTGGCAATGACCAACTCAGCGGCCAGATTTTTATTATCATTTTCTGTCAAAGTATTGAGTGGTTTTATAAACTTTTTCACCATAAAACCTTTATTTTATTAGAAGCAGAGTATATGGATTTATACCTTGCGGAATCATCTGAGGATACCACGTTCCTCCCTGCCCAACAGGCAATAATAATATTGCCATCAATAACCTTCACTAGGGAAAACATAAGTTTCTTCTAAACGACTGACTGCTGTTGGCACTTTAGAGCCTTTAGTGTGTAACGGGGCGGAGTATTAACTGGATCGATGGTTAAGAGGCTGTTGCCGACCCGAAGGGGACAGTTAGATCATTACTCTATATAAATTAAAAAACAATGTTTCCCCCAAGGTAAATAGACCGATGCGGATAATCAAACCCATAGATTTCAATCGCATCATCATCGGTGATGTTATCCGCACGAAGATAAATTTCGCTTGTATCATTTAATTGATATGTCATCACAGAATTTATTTTCACGACAGAACCAGACCAAAGCGAGTTACCAGCATCATGCCAAAATCCATCATGCCCGCTTACTTCGACACGTAAACTAAGAGGGCGAGTGATCTGCCAAGTAGTGGCTAAGTTGAGGCGGTGTTCAGGTCTTATTGCAACTGTCTGATGAGTTTGGCTATTATTAGCATCCATATACGTGTAGTTAAGGTTAGATTGCCAAGCTGTGCTCCATTTTTTTTCTATTGCAATCTCAATACCTTGAGTTTTAACATCAGAAACATTATCAGCGCTGGTAGCCCCTGTATTAGAATTTAAGGCCAATACTACTAGGTCATGCGTATTATGCTGATAAGTGCTAAAAGTGATAGCTAAATCATCATTTAACCACTGCAAACCTATTTCTCCACCCGTATTATGTTCGGCTTTTAACGATTGATTTCCATATATAGGATGTAAGCGTTCATTCACCCCAGGAGCTCGAAAGTTACGACCATAATTCGCCCAAAATGACATGTTGGAAGAAAACTGCCATTGAGTACCAATACTATATAGTCCATGACTGCCATAAATATTATTATCATCTAATCGTGATGACAAATTAATGTTCCAGTTATTACGACTGAATGATACCCCTATATTAGGGCTGAGTAGTGTATGACTTTCATGTAAGTTATTCTGAGAAGTGTCTGCCCACTGGCGTTGACTTGAAACACCCCATTGCATATCTAATTTGAGTTTATTATCAAACTGAAAGAAATGTTGATTTTGCCAATCAACCAATGCCAGCTGACTGGATAGGTTCATTGAAAATGGACCGATGGGAAGGATAGGCCTGAATGTACCTACTTCACCATCTTGCCTATCTTGTGTGTATGCAAGTTGTACACTAGATTGCCAATTATCTGATAATACTAATTCAGCTTTAACTTGTGAAATAAGCACTTCATCACTAAACCAACCATTAGAATCATCTAACCATGCCGCTTTAAACTCTGGCGTTAAACCAGGTCCATCAGTATCTTCATTAACATTTATATAATAAAGAGAAGCATCAATATGGCCACGATTAAACTCTTTATTAGCTCGTAGTAAAACACGATTCATTCGATAGTTATCATCATCAGCATCTGCTGTGTAAGTCGATGATTGAGAGTCTCCCTCAGATATAAGTGTACGACCCACTACAAAAGTGACGTTATCAATACCACCCCAACCTGAAGCAATACTGGCATTTAGTGTTTCATCGTTCCCGACTTCTGCACTCAGCTTCATGACACCATCACGGACTTGTCGACTTTGTAAATTAATACTACCGCCAAGTGTTCGACTATTATTTATAGTTTGATTAAAACCGCGATTAATTTGTATCGTTTCAACGGCATCACTTGGAAAATTACGTAAAGAATAAAAACCAGCTAAATTAGCAAATAATGGTACGCCATCAAAAGTCACTAAACCTTGGCCACCACTAACACCTCGCAAAGTAATACTAGTAGTACCCGATGACTTACTTTGCATCAGATTGATACTTGATGAACCATATAGGGGGGCAATTATATCGGTAGCTTTTCCTGCTTCAAGTTGTTGACGATTAATCATGGCGTTATTACTGAATGTATCAGGACTTTCGAATAACACAGGCGTCACAACAACGATAGGCAAGTCAATGAAGGCTGTTGCATTAGCTATATTCGTACAGTTGAGGATAGATAGGCAAACGAAAATTAATAGTTCACTTGAATATGAACGAGACATAACTATTTCCTGAGGAGAAGACCTTGAGTAAGAAAAATCACTAAAACACTGATTAAATAATTGGGCTATTATAACGTCAAATGAAAACAACTAACTCACCCTTATTTTATCTATTGTCTATCATGCTTATTGCATTGTGCTCAGTATGCACTGGTGTTAATGCGGCGAACTCAAGTGAAGAAATTGTTCTTGGTCAACATGATCTTATTGTCTTAGATAAAGGGCAGCTTGAATTTTATAGTGATAAAACTCAAACACTGACATTTGAACAAATTCAAACAGAGATGATACAAAAGGCCTTCCAACCACTTAAGGGCAATCTTGGATTAGGCTATATTCCAGAGAATGTTTGGTTGAAATTTAGCATAAAAAGGCAGGAGAGTGATGATGCTATAAGGTGGTTAGAGGTCATGCCTGCTTATCTTGATGATATTCGCTTATTTCATATCGATCCCTCAGGTGTGCTGACACAGAACCTGTCAGGTGATTTTGTGCCAATGTCACAAAAACAAGAAAATTATCGCGGTACGGTTTTCAAGCTAGATTTACTAACAGGCCAGCACCAGTTTTATATTCGCTTGAAGACTTCTAGCACAATGACAGCCGTCGTTAAGCTATGGCAAAAAGATAAGTTCAATCATCATACGAGGAGTAGTTATTTTGCATTTGGCTTATATTTTAGCCTTATACTGACAGTGTTGTTATTTACCAGCGTAAATTGGTTGGTACTACGGCAGCGTGTGTTTTTCTACTACGCTCTATACTTACTACTTAATGCAACCCAGTGGTTAGCTATCAATGGATTTGTCAGTGAATTATTCTTTCCTGAACAACCTTTATACGCAAACCTTACCCTAGGCTTGTCATTAGCATTAGCGGTAGCCACAGCCTATCTGTTTTATGCGAAAGTATACGAATTAAAGCGCTATCATCCGAATATCTATATCTTATTTTTGCTGGGAGTAGCAATAGGCATTATAACGGCTATTTCGGTACCCTTTGGTTTATATCAAAAATTTGCACCTATGCTATTGCTATGGGCGATTATTACCACCCTCGTTTCACCCTGGGTTTTAGTCCGATTATGGCGAAGTAAAGAACAGTCGAAGCGTCTAATTGTTGTCGCTTTCGGTGTGTTTTCAGTATTACTAAGCATCAATATTCTGTCCTCATTGTCCATTATCCCATTTAGTGAATTCACACTCTATATTGGAATGCTCAGTAACCTGTGCCATATATTAGTACTGCATTTTGCACTAATGCTACAAATTCAAGAGAGAGAAAAAAAATACGAACAGGCTCAAATTGATGCTGAAATAGCTCAAGTAACTATCCAACGAGAAAAACAGTTAGGCACAGAAAAAATGCAGTTCTTGGACTTGATGGCACATGAAATTCGTACCCCAATCGCTGTCATTGATGCTGCAAATGAATCATTAAAAATACTGTTTGTGCAAAAACAGGATAATGAGGAGAAAAAATGGCGTCGGTTTGACCGAATCAGTAATGCTGTTAAGAAACTTAACACCGTATTGGAGATGGCATTAATCAATACAAAACATGAGTCGTGGCCTTTCGAAGTAAAAGGACTTAATGTTGTTGAACTTACTGAGGAGGCCATAGAATTACTACTTAGTCGACCTGAACATAGTATTAGAGTAGATAGTGCCGAGCCCAAAATAAGATTAAATGCAGATAGACAAATGCTACGCATAGCAATGCTCAATATTATTGATAATGCATTAAAGTACAGCCCAGATGATTCACCAATTATTATTCACATTGAACAAGCAGATTATCGTGGAAAGCAAGGTGTATGGTGGTTAGTAGAAAATCAAGGTGAGAGTATTCCAGATGACATGATGAATAAAATATTTAATAAATACCTGCGTCTAGAAAAATCTTCGGAGCAATCAGGTATGGGGCTTGGACTTTATTTGGTGAGAAATGTGATAGATCGGCACCAAGGGGAAGTTGTAGTCGAAAATTTATCAGATAATGGAACTAAAATTGGTTTTTGGTTGCCCTTAAGTTAGGGCTGTCAGCTTATCAGTAACTGGAATTATTAAGCTAATGTCTATGAATAAAATATGTATTATTCTCGTTGAAGATAATATTGATCTATGTGACGATCTAAGTTTTCAGCTTGAGCAAATAGGCTATTGTGTTGATACGGTTGGTAATGGCTCTGCCATGGATCAAAAAATGGAAAAGAAAGACTACAGTATTGCCATTTTAGATATTGGTTTACCAGGAGAAGATGGTCTTTCCATTGCCAAACGCCTAAAACATCAGCAACCGAATCTTGGTGTTGTGATGCTCACAGCAAGAGGAGAGATCGATACTAAACTTCAGGGTTTTGAGAATGGAGCCGATGCTTATCTCGTTAAACCAGTTGATTGGCGTGAGTTAAGTGCTGTGATTGAATCATTGTTTCGTAGAATTCAGCCTAATTATTTAGAGCAATCAACATGGCAACTCCTAGAGTCTGCAAGTATCTTAATGACACCTCAGAATGATAGTATTTCTTTGACAGGTATGGAAAGTAAAATACTGACATTACTGGCAGAAAATGTAGGTGAGGCTGTGACAAAGAAAGCACTCATTGAATATATTGATGGACGTAATACACAAGACTTCGATCCGAGACGACTTGAGGTTTGTGTGAGTAGATTACGTCAAAAAATATTTAACACAGTCGATCAAACTAAGAGAAAAAATGCGCCTTTCAAATCTGTACGTGGTATCGGCTATATTTTTAACCAAGCTATTGTCGTTAAACCATAGAACTCCAAGGTAATACACGTAACGTTCCTTTATGTTGTAATGATCACGCGTTGTTATAGTGGTCTATTCCTCAATGTACTTTATAGCCAGTTTTTTCTAGTTTTAACCTAGGAAATTGGTCGGAATTTATCGGCTAACTTGAACTGTAGAATGCAAGTATTTGTGAGTTTTCTCTCACCTCCTTTTGATATATTGTCGGCAATCATTAGAGAGCATAACGTGGTGGGTGTCTCAGTAAGAGAGAACTTATGGCATTAACTTTCTAGTTGTAACTAACATTTGCAATGTGCAAATTTATACTCATTAGGAACGTTTGATGCAAAATCACTCTAGCACCTTAAACTTCTTCGATATACGAACATTAACAACCTTGACATTATTTAGTGTTATTGGCATGAGCACACCCTTGTATGCGGGTGCTGATGCAGGCCAGTTATTACAACAAATAGAAAAAGAACGTGGTGCACCATTACCGCCAAAAGCATCACCTATCATCACGCCCGAAGAGATGAAAGTAGCGCCTGATGGCCAGAAAATAACGATAACCTCGTTTAAGTATGTAGGCAATACCTTATTAAGTTCACAACAATTGGATGCTATTGTTGCAAGTTACCTTAATCGTCCAGTTAGCTTTGCTGAGCTACAACAAGCGATGACAGACATTACGAATGCATATAGGTTAGAAGGCTGGTTAATACGAAGTTACTTACCTCGTCAGGATATAACCGAAGGGATTGTTACCATACAGATTGTTGAAGCAGTTTTTGGTAAAACGAGACTGGAAGGTAGTGATCTAACTCGACTAAATTCACAACAATTAATAAATTTAGCGACAGAGTCTCAAGCCAGCGGTGAGTCGCTTAATACAAATGCATTAGATCGCGCTCTACTGTTGATGGATGATCTTCCCGGTGTGACAGTGATAGGTCGCTTAGGAAAAGGTAGTGGAGAGAATGAAACAGACTTAGTACTCAAAATGGCTGATGAGAAACTTCTAGTGACAGATTTTGGTATTGATAATGCTGGTTCTCGCTCCACAGGCTATGAGCGCGTCACAGCTGATTTTTATTTAAACAGTCCATTAGGTCTGGGAGACCAAGCAACTGCAAATTTGATTCATTCACAAGGTAATGATTATGGTCGATTAGCCTATTCAATGCCATTGGGAAATGATGGTTGGCGTATGGGCGTAAGTGGTTCATATCTTAGCTATGATTTGATTAATAGTGATTTTGATGGTTTAGATGCAAAAGGGTCATCATCTACCTTAGGAGTTAATGCTAATTATCCTATTATCCGTTCACGCTTAAAAAACCTATTTTTAGGCGTCAACCTTGATCATAATCAGTTTGATAATGAAGCAAACCAAGCCACGACTACAAAATATGACATAAATTCTTTAAGCCTTAGTCTTAACGGAAACCTATATGACAAATTAGGTGGTGGTGGTGCTAATGCGGCAGGACTAAGAATGAGTCGAGGTGATGTTGATCTGGATGAAATTAACCTTGCAGAAGATCCTCTTTTAGACGGCAATTTTACAAAATTCACCTACTATTTAAGTCGCCAACAAGTCATTACCGATAGCACGTCTTTATATCTATCACTAAGTGGTCAAGAAAGTAATACTAATTTAGATTCATCAGAGAAGTTCTATTTAGGTGGCGCTTATGGTGTGCGAGCCTATCCGACAAGTGAAGGTGCAGGAGATGATGGGCAATTAGTCAACATTGAACTCCGCCGCCGCTTACCTCGCAACTTCAATTTGACCGGTTTTTTTGATTGGGGCCATGTCACCGTCAATCATGACAACAGAAACAACGTCAGTCCAAACAGTATTGATCTGAAAGGTGCCGGACTATCCCTAGCATGGCAAGGTAGCTCAGACCAAAGCCTGAAACTTACGTGGGCACATAGATTAGGTAACAACCCTAATCCAACCCTCAATGGTGATGACCAAGATGGCTCGCACCATACTAACCGTTTCTGGCTTCAAGCCTCAATGCAGTTCTAAACATAGACATCATTTGGAAAATAATAATGAATAAAATATATAACCTTATTTGGAATGCAGCGAAAGGCACATGGAGTGTCGTAGGCGAAAAAGTAAAAGCTTGTGGTAAACGTGCTTCAGGTACGGTGTCATCATGTGCAGCAGTATCCTTAGTTGTGCTCTCAAGTCAGGCTTTGGCAGCCCCACCTGTCACCGAACTACCCACCGGTGGTAATGTTGTCGCGGGACAAGCAAATATTAATCAGTCTGGTTCAACGATGAATATCAACCAGACAACAAATCGTACAGCCGTTAATTGGAATACCTTCAACGTAGGCTCAGATGCGACAGTAAACTTTAACCAGCCTTCAGCTAATAGTGTGACTCTTAACCGTGTTCAAAGTGGTAATGCCAGTCAGATATTCGGTCAAATTAATGCCAATGGCCAAGTGTTTTTGACTAACCCAAACGGTGCTTACTTTGCACCCGGTGCCAGCGTTAATGTTGGTGGTTTAGTCGCAACGACGCATAGCATTAGTAATGATGATTTTATGGCGGGGAATTATAACTTCAGCCGTAACGGTGCAGAAGGAAGCATTATTAATAAAGGTGACTTAACGACAGAACTAGGCGGTTACATTGCCTTACTAGCCCCTGAAGTAAGAAACCACGGTGTTATTATTGCCGATTTAGGTACAGTAGCGCTAGCAGCAGGTGAAAGCTATACATTAAATATTGATACCAATGGCACATTAACATCATTGCAAGTAGAGCCTGCGACCATTGATGCTTTAGTTGAAAATAGACATGCAGTGAAAGCTGCTGGTGGCCTTGTTATTTTTTCATCACAGTCTATTAACACCTTACAAGGTGGGGTCATTAATAATACGGGTACGATTGAAGCAACCGGTATCAGCCATGATGGCGGTCGTATCATTCTTGAAGCATCAAATAGTATTAGTCACAGCGGTACAATCAATGCGGATGCCGCAGCGAATAGCAGTGGCGATGGTGGGACAGTAATACTGATTGCTGACTTGACTAATCCAGACAGTGAAACCTATGTTGATGGCAGCATTAGTGTGCGAGCTGGTGATTTGGGAGGTGATGGTGGGTTTATTGAAACATCAGCATCAAAAATTGATATTTCAGCAACCACAAAGATTGATGCGACTTCACCATCGGGAAAAAGCGGTGAGTGGTTGATTGATCCAGTCGATATTACGATTGATGCAACGTTGGCGACAGCTATTCAAGCAGCTTTAGGAAGTACTAATGTACAAATCACAACTGCTGGATCAAATACTCCAGATACATCGAGTGGTGAAAGTGGAACAAATGGAGATATTACTGTTAACAGTGATATTACTTGGAATACAGCAAATGCTCTTTTCTTAGATGCAGATCATAATATATATATTAATGCAGATATAACAGCAACAAATGCGGAAGGAAAAGTTGTGTTACTTTATGGACAAGGTGCAGTAGCAGCAGGTAATACTGCGACATACGATTTTGGCCTAACAAGTAGCGGCTTTGCGGGTAGTATCAATCTTCAAGCTGGGCAAAACTTTACTACACAATTAGGTTTAGATGGTATACCAATTTTATGGACAGTTATTACAAACCGAACAGGGTTAGAAGCAATAACATCAAATTTAGCTGGTAACTATGTGCTTGGAACTAATTTTGATCTCACCACGACAAATTGGAATGATACAGGGGTCTTTACAGGTAATTTTGACGGCTTGGGCCATGTTTTAGATAGATTAACTACATCAGGCACTTCAAACATTGGGCTATTTGAAAGCTTACAAGGAGCCTCGGTTAGTAACCTTGGTTTAACAAATGTTAATTTGGATGGCGTTAATGGATCACAGACAGGTAGCATAGCGGGGTCGTCGGAAAGTGGAACAACCATTAATAATGTGTTTGCTCAAGGAAATATAGATTCTTTTGGGTACGTCGGTGGACTGGTTGCTTATATTCAAGGTGATACCACCATCAGTAACAGCTACTTTAATGGTAATATAAATTCGTTAATCACTACTAGTTCAAATAATACCGGGACAGGCGGCTTAGTCGGTTATGTTGGAGGTGATAATAACCATATTTTAAATAGTTCAGCATCAGGTAATATATATGGCTATAACCAAACCGCTGGATTGGTGGGTGTTTTTGTGCCGTCAGGAACTACAGCTACGAATAGTATAGAAAATAGCTGGGCTTCTTCTGTTATCGAAGCAAAACATGATTATGTTGGTGGGCTGGTCGGTCTATTAGGTCGAGGCCAAATCATTGATTCATATGCAACGGGCGTAGTGAATGTAACTTCTTCTGGAAATGCCATGGCTGGAGGCTTGGTGGGGCGTATGCAATCAGGTACTGATGGAAGTATTACTGGCTCATATGCTACTGTTGATGTTACATCAACTCACGGGGCGGGGGGACTTGTAGGACAGCATAACAGTACAGGTACGATTAGCCGTTCGTACGCAACAGGCAATATAACTGGTGGTATCTTTAGTACAGGAGGGTTGGTCGCTGATCATGCTTCAGGAATTATCCGTGATTCTTATTTTACAGGAACGGTTGAATCAACAGGCAGTAGAGCTGGTGGTTTGGTTGGCTATCAGGGAAATACAGCTTCTATTATTAATAGTTATTCTATTGCAACATCGGTATTAGGCTCAACAACTAGTTCTGGTTTGGTTGGGAGGCAGGATGGTGCTGTTACAAACAGCTATTTTGATAATACTATTTTGACCGGTATGACAGATGATGTGACTTATGGGCAGTCAACAACATGGCTTAAAACGCAATCAAACCTTAATTCAAATTGGAATTTTACCACTGTTTGGGAGATGAGTGGAGGCTATCCTTGTCTATCTGGAGTAAGTGCTTCGTGTACAACAGCTGTAAGTTTTACTTTAAGTGATATTAATAATGGATATATATATTCAGGAAGTGAGTTTTCATTAGATTCTTTATGGGATAGTCCTACAACAATATTTGGTGGGTTATATAATGATTGGACTTATGGTATTGGTAATGACTATGTATTTTCCTATGGTGGAAACATTATTACAGGTTTTACTGATGCTGGAACATACTCTAATATCTCAGTTGATGTTATCAAAGCAGGCTATGATGAACAATCAACTGGAAGTAATGTTGGTAGTTTTGTTATAGCTCCTAAAGCTTTAACTATGAGTGGATTAACAAGTGCCGATAAAGTTTATGACGGAACAACAACCGCAATAGTAAATGGAACAGCAGCACTTCAAGCATTTGAAACAGTTGGAACAGGAACTACATTAGACGGGAAAGCTTACACTGGAGATACGGTAAGTCTAACCGGAACAGCAGCCGGTACATTTAATGATAGTAATGTAGCAACTGCAACAAC
>ENA-ORXI01002892-ORXI01002892.1-sediment-metagenome-genome-assembly--contig:-NODE-2892-length-11987-cov-7.323090_pt1 | contig 11987 bp, 9 predicted proteins | sample MGYA00237861_ERZ511468 | MGnify/ENA primary metagenome ERZ511468 (study PRJEB26299, sample SAMN06266213) | sediment metagenome | isolation source: Hudson Canyon methane seep mesocosm | place: USA:Hudson... | reverse complement strand
TGTTCAAGGTTATTATTTTAGTAACCCTCTACCTCTTAATGAATTTGAAAACTTTGTAAAACAAAAGAATAAGATTTAATTACCCTTCCCTAAAAAAGCCCCACTACCTTGAACGCTTCAAAGTATTCCTATCAAAATTACGATCAGTCAGGCCATTTTTAAAACTGTAATTTTCCCATAACAACACAGTACTCTTACCATTTTGGTGATTAGTCATCAACATCTCGCTTGTACGCCAGTATTTCCCTAAATATTGTTTATACTTTTTATGATCCAATGTTTTTAACAACGTATTTTTACGATCATAATAATCAGTTTTTAGAGGTATATAACGCTCTTTATCGATCCAAACTATATTTCGAACATATCCAGAATACTCATACTGTGGATAACTTTCAACGACAAAACAGTCAACATCACCCAAACGCTCTTCTCTTAAAAAATTATAGCTATATTTAGAAACTTCAAAAGAAGTTAAATCTTCAAAAGCAAATTCACTACCAAGATAAGGTCCTGACTTGTTACTAGATGAAATACGCTTAACTCTTTTCAGTGCAGGTAAGTATATCCATTGCTCATCAGGAATAAGGGCATGAGTATAGCTAAGAAAAGCAGTACCTTTAATATCTCGCGGATGACTAAAAACACTCAAACTTTTATCCCCATCCTCCAACATTTCCAATATTTTCATATTTAAAATACGGATGCTTTCATCACCATTACGATTACGCAATACCATTTTCATATCTGATTTACTATTACCAAACCCGACATCTCTCTGCGCAACTTCTTGCATAATCTGCAACCCTTGCTCTTTATTTGTTAAAGCTAAAGCATGCCCCCAAAAAAAAGTAATAATAGTAACAATTAATATTCGTCTCATAATCATCATGGCTCAAAAATCCTAAAAAATAAAAGATAACAAATTTAAAAACAAAGTCATAGTAAAATCATTACCACTTTCAAGTCTATTAAAACAATAGCTTATTTTAAGGATAGCAGAATTCTGTATGATTTTTTCTCTAAGCAAGAATTGAAAAAGTTTTTTTATTATTTAATAACCTTGAAGTACTTGAGCAAACCTAAAAACCATCTACACTTAAACAGATAGTTGAAGTGAGTAACAATAAAAACAACATTCTCATTAAAATTAATTTTTCACTTTCCTGCAACCTATTATCCTTCCAGCATGCTAAATACTTATTTTTTTCATACATTTAAAAACCGCTGGCTAATAGTAATTGGCTTTTTTATCATCATTGGCATTATTGCAACAGGTATAACTGAACTAAAATTCACTAGTAGCTATAAAGTTTTTTTCAAACCCGACAACCCATACCTACTTGCTCTAGAACGAGTAGAAAATACTTATGTAAAAAATGAAAACATTTTAATTTCAATTGCCTCACCTGAAAAAAGTATCTTTCAAAAAGATACTTTACAAATGCTCAGAAAGTTTACTAAACAGGCTTGGCAAACACCTTTTGCTGTCCGAGTTGATTCATTATCAAATTACCAACACACATACGCAGACCAAGACGAATTAATTGTAAGCGACCTTATCAATAAAAACAATTTGCTTAATCAAAAAGAAATCGAACAAATTAAGCGTATTGCGTTGACTGAGCCACTATTAACAAAATGGGTAATTTCAGCAGATGGTAAAACTACAGGGATTAATATAACATTACAATTACCTGGACTGAATGAATCAACAGAAACCCCACAAGCAGCAAAATATATTCGTGAATTAACCAAGCAATACAAACAACAATACCCTGCTCTAGATTTTTATATAACGGGGGGAGTTATGTTAAATAATGCATTCGCGGAAGCTAGTAAAAATGACATTAAGAAATTAGTTCCTTTCATGTATCTTATGATAACTTTGGGCTTATTATTTTTCTTTAGATCATTTACAGCAACACTCGCAATTTTAATTATCGTCTTTCTATCTATACTAGCTTCATTAGGTGTTGCAGGATGGTTAAATATTCAACTTTCTCCACCCTCAGCTAGTGCTCCAAACATTATATTAACAATAGCCATTGCAGATTGTGTTCATTTTTATGCATCTTTTTTTTACGCTTTACAGCAAAACAAACAACAAAGTTTACCCTGGTTACAACGCAAAAAAAATGCCATTAGAGAAAGCCTTGATATTAATTTAAAGCCAATATTTATTACTAGCTTAACCACTGCGATAGGCTTTTTAAGTATGAATTTTAGTGATTCGCCCCCTTTTCATGACCTAGGTAATATTGTAGCAATAGGTGTTGCTACAGCTTTTGTATTAAGCATTTCTTTTTTACCTGCATTAGCAGCAATTCTTCCTGTTAAAACTTATTATAAAAACAATACTGTTTCACCCACCTTTAGCAGACTTGGAAAGTTTGTTGTAAAAAAACGTCATATACTTCTGTTATTGTCTATAGCAATCTCATTAACATTGATCACCTTGATTCCAAACAACCAAATAGATGATGACTCTTTAAAATACTTTAGTACTAATAACAAATTCAGACAAGACACCGAATTTACAACTAAACATTTAACAGGTCTATATTCAATAGACTACCCAGTTCCAGCTCTTAAAAAGAATGGCATTAATCACCCTAATTATTTAAATAATCTTGAAAAATTTGTTCAATGGTTACGAAAGCAACCTGAAGTAATACACGTTTATTCAGTTTCAGATATATTTAAACGATTAAATAAAAATTTACATGATGATAACCCTGAATACTTTAAAATGCCCGAAACTCAGGAGATGGCCGCTCAATATCTATTGCTTTATGAAATGTCACTTCCTTTTGGTATGGATATTAATGACAGAATAAATATTGATAAATCTGAATCGCGCATCACCGTCAGAATTAAAACCATGAGTTCAAAAGAGGTGCTTGCATTTGACAAACATATCAATCAATGGATGACCAATAACCTACCAAAATCAATGATAAAAGCGGGAACTGGTGGAAATATAATTTTTGCGAATATTGGTGTCAGCAATATAAAAGAAATGTTAAAGGGTACAACCATTTCCTTTCTTATTGTTTCATTTGTTATTTTTATCAGCCTGAGATCCTTTAAACTAGGACTTCTTAGTTTAATACCCAACATGATTCCTGCTGCCCTAGCATTTGGTGTTTGGTCTTTAATAGATGGACAAATAAACATGGGGATAGCTGCTGTAACAGCGCTTACTGTCGGTATTGTAGTAGATGATACAGTACACTTTCTAAGTAAATACCAATATGCACAAAAAAAACACGGCCTTAACTCGCATCAAAGTGTCACTTTTGCATTTAATCATGTAGGTAACGCACTATGGATTACATCAATCATACTTATCGGTGGATTTCTAGTATTGACCCTTTCAGATTTTGCACTCAATGCAAAACTGGGATTACTCACAGCCATTACAATTATTTTTGCTTTACTTGCTGATTTCTTTCTTCTTCCTGCTCTATTAATGCTAAGAGAACCATCAAAGAAAACTAGCAAATAGCTAAGAAATTAAATATTACTATACCTGTTATAACAGTAACTATCCAAAAAGAGCTTATGATAATGATTGTATTATAAAAAGAGATAAGTTATTGTTTTTAAGTCACCTCCATTTTCAATAGGAAAAATAATGGACTTAAGATCTAAAATATTAAACAAGACCATCACTATAACCACTTTTTTAACTCTCTTTTCAATAAGTTTTTTTGTAAATGCTGCAAATTATGAAGATACAGAGAATAAGTTTCTTCAAAAAGAGCCCCCATTTTTATATGAAAACATATCTGAATTTAGTTTATTTCAACCTTCCGAATATATATTAGACGAATCTAAATATGTAATTAATTTAATTAAACAGAATAAGTTGAAACAAGCGTCAATAAGGATTGACGCCTTAATAAAGGACACTCCAAAAGAAGCCTTGTACTATATCATAAAGGCCACAATAGAAATAAAAAACAAACACCTTGACATTGCCAAGAAAAACTATGAAAAATCAATAGCTGTAGCTCCAGTAAACCCTCGTGCATATCTTGGCTTATCAGCTTTAGCTCTAGAGAAAGGGGAATTATCAATAGCTAAACAGCATGCAAAAACAACCCTTAAACAAGATAATAACAACATACCTGCTCATATTATTCTGGCAAAAGTAGCCACAAAGCAACTAGACCTTAATACTGCCGAAAAATATCTATTAAATGCACATGCAAAAGCGACTTTACAAAATAAATTGGTAATTCTAAAACTGCTAAGCCAAGTTTATAAAAGTAACAATAAAATTGACAAAATCTTACCTTTAGTAAAAAAATTAGTTAAACAAGATACTAGCACTACAGCACTTTCTTTTTTAGCAAAAATACAATTAGCAAATAAAAATTCATTAAATGCTGAAGATACATTACGCAAGATAATTACTTTAGAAAAAAACGATATAAAACATAAGTTAGTTCTAGCTAAACTATTAGAGAAATATACAGACAAAGATACTGAAATCATAAAGCTATACGACCAAGCCATAGAATCGTCACAAAATGAAAATTCCAGTACAATTCACTCCCTAAAGGTAGGGTTTCTAATTACTAGAAAAAAATACCCTGAGGCTTTGATTGCTGCAGAGCAAATAAATATTAATTGGCCTACACTCAGTATTGGAAAAATTTCAAAAGGGAATGTTTTTTTAGCCGAAAAAAAATTTGACTCAGCACTTACTTCCTATCAGCAAGCTTATAAAATTGATAAAAAAAGCACCGTATTAGAACTTATACTAAAAATACTCGCAATACAAAATAAACATAAAGAGGCTATAGCTCTAGTAAAAAAGGAACTACCAAAAGTACCCAACCCTCTCCACTTTCAATTTATGCTGGCTAATTTATATCAAAATACCGCCCAATATAATCTAGCAGTCGAACAATACGAAAGCCTACTTTTAAAACAAAAAGATGATGCAATCATACTCAACAATCTAGCTTGGGTTTACAACCATCAACAAAACCCTAAAGCACTAGAAACAGCGAAGCGAGCATATATAAAAACACCCAATTTAGCTTTCGTTGCTGATACCTATGGCTATATATTACTAAAAAATGGTAATAAACAAGAAAGCCTTAAAGTATTAAAAAGAGCCGCAAAAGAAGCACCTAATTTGAGTATATTACAACTACACCTTTCAGAATCATTAATTGCAAACAAAAAAAAATCACAAGCTCGTGAGATACTACAACAATTAGCTAATGGAAATAGCGTAGAAAAAACAGAAGCGATCAATCTATTGAAAGGATTATAAATTACAAATTTATCAACCCTCTTCTCATCATTCACATAAAACTAATATGGGAAAGAGTTACAACCGTACCAACTTTTATAATTTTCACATTTTTGAAAAACACCCAATAAAAATAAAAAAAGAACTAACTTGACTTGTAACTTACCGACTCTGAGAATATTACTTACATTTAAGTGTTACACCAAAACTAAATAGGTGAAAGATGAAAATACTAATTACTGGTGGAGCTGGTTTTATTGGCTCACATACTGCGGACCTTTTAATTAAAAAAGGGCATACTGTACGCATACTGGATATACTAGACCCTCAAATACATGGTGAAAATGCTGAATTTCCAAATTACTTACATCCTGATATTGAAAAAGTATATGGTGATGTTTGTCAACTGCAAGATATAACCAAAGCAATTAGGGGTATTGATGCTATCTATCATTTTGCAGCACTAACAGGAGTGGGGCAGAGCATGTATGACATGCGAGACTATGTTTATACTAATAGTATTGGTACAGCAACTTTATTAGAATCTATAGTCAAACAAAAAATCAAATTAAAGCGTTTTATTTTAGCTTCATCTCGTGCAGTTTATGGCGAAGGAACTCATAGCTGTCAGGAACATGGGGTGATTTACCCTCCTCTCCGCCTACGCAATGATTTAGACCAAGGAACTTTTACCCAGCTTTGCCCTCAATGCAGATCCCCTCTTACTCCAATTCCTACCATTGAAAACCGCCCTTTGGATCCACTATCCGTTTATGCTGAAACAAAAAAACATCAGGAAGATTATTGTCGCTATGCAGCAAATACCTTTGGCATTCCTATTACCATGTTACGATACTTTAACGTTTTTGGCTCTAGGCAATCACTAAAAAACCCATACACAGGTGTTGTATCTATTTTTTACAACCGAATAATGGCTGGTCAACCACTTTCACTTTATGAACAAGGTAAACCCGAAAGAGATTTTGTTCACGTCCATGACATTGCAAAAGCAAATATCTTGGCCTTAGAAAATCAAACAAAATCGCCTGCAACATTCAATATCGGTAGTGGCAATAATGATACAATAAAAGATATTGCCAATGCACTTGCCAAAGCGTGTAAAAAAGAAGTAAAAATGTTAGATCTAGGAGAATTTCGTCAAGGCGATATCTTTTCCTGTTATGCCGACCTTACCCAATCAAAACAACATTTAAATTATGCTCCAACCGTCTCTCTAGAACATGGTATGCAAGAGTTCGTTGACTGGGCCTCCACCCAGGAATCACTTGACGGATATGAAAAAACCGTCACTGAACTGGAAAAATACGGCCTATTTGGTAGAGCAGGAAAAACATAATGGCAGCGAGAAAGTGTATATTATTTTTTGCAGAAGCAGTGACACTTGCCCATGTTACTCGCCCCCTTACACTGGCTCAATCTCTTAGTTCAGCCCACTATGATGTTCATTTCGCCTGTGCTGAAGGATTTGATTTCATCTTCCCCAAAGATTCAAACATTACTCGGTGGCACATTAATAGCATACCCAGTGAGCAATTTATTAAGGCTCTTGCTAATGGCGCAAGATTTTATAATAAGAAAACACTGATTAACTATATTAACGAGGATATTGCCCTCATTGATAAAATTAAGCCTGATATTATTGTCGGAGACTTCAGGCTTTCTCTAGCAATCAGTGCCCCAATATCTAGCACACCCTATATTGCTTTAGCTAATGCCCATTGGAGCCCTTATAGCCGGAAGAACTATCCCTTACCTAACCACCCACTAACTAAGCTTATAGGATATACACTCACTAATTTTTTCTTTCAACTCATTCGCCCCTTAATTTTCAACTACCATGCTTTACCACATAAGCAACTTAGAAAACTGCATAAACTTAAACCCCCAACCGATTTAAGACAAGCATACACCTATGGCGATCATACATTGTATTTAGATGTACCAGAACTAATTCCGATACAAAATTTACCCAGCAACCATCATTTTATCGGCTCACTACTCTGGTCTCCCGATATCCCCTTACCTGACTGGTTTAAAACTTTAGATCAAAACAAAAAAAATATTTACGTCACTCTTGGGTCATCTGGAGCTGCAGACAAATTACCTAAAATTATTTCAATTTTATCAAAACTTAATGTCAATATTTTAATTGCCACCGCGGGTCGTTCTGATATAACCACATCAAAAAACATTTATGTTGCTGATTATTTACCAGGCGTTGAGGTTATCCGTAAATGTGACTTAGTTGTTTGTAATGGTGGAAGTGCAACAGCTTATCAGGCATTATCAGAAGGTGTCCCCATACTAGGTATTGCCAGTAATATGGATCAGTATTTAACAATGTCATATATCGTTAAGGCTGGAGTAGGCTGTTTAGTTAGATCAGAAAACATTAAAAAAATGGCTATTAATAAAGCAACAAGGACATTATTAGAAAATAGTGAGGTAAAAAAAGCAGCGTCTACAATGAAAGTAGCATTTCATAAACGGGATGCTTGTGATCGATTTAAAAAAATTATTGATAACTTGTAGAATAATCAATTTTACAAAAAAAAGCCCTTAATCAAGGGCTTTTTTTGTTTACTGTAGCTTTTAGAAATTAAGCTTTTTTACGATATGAGAAACCAACGCTTAGTAATCCCATACCCAATAAAACTAATGAAGTTGGCTCAGGTACAGCCGTTATAGCGTTAAGAGTCAAGTCTATATCTTTTGAACTATATACAATATAATCTGGATCTAAAGGATCAGTAAAGTTAGTAAGTGCATCTGCAAGTAGAAGCTCAGAACCGAATCCAGTAACAGCACCAGTATATGCGAAATTATATGGGTTTATGACTAACTCTATAAAAGAGATGTTTTCCATATCTAGGCCAGCAGCAGCACTACAAAAAGTAAAGATAGTATCTGTCGCATCACAAGTATCAAAGGTATCAAGACCAAGTAAAGATGGAGCACCAGGATAACTTTCAGCATTCCCTGTAGATGGTAGATAAGTTATTACTGTTTCTCCACTACTATCCCCCATTTCAAGACTAAATACAAAATTAAGATCAGAACTAACAGTAAGTAGACTAATATTATCAAACAAAGAAAAGTCTTCATTCATATCATTTGCAAGCCCACCATCCCATCTGATAGTGCCCTGAGCTTTAACATTAGATTCAGCTGAAAAAGTTAACACACCAACATCAGTTGGGTCAGCTGTACCAGCTAAAGGAAAGACACCGAAAGATGCACCATTAAAATTTAATGGACCTGAAATATATTCAAGTGAAATTTCACGATAACCACCTAATATTGTTGCAGCATCCCCATCTATACCTGAATCAAAAGTAGTAAGACCCGTAGACGGATATAGACCACTATCAACCTTAAGTTGTATTGGCGTTATATCGTCAAAAAGATCGATTATTAATGCGTTTGCGTTTGCACTAAATGCAAACATAGCAACGCTACCTAATGTTGCTATTTTTCTGTTTAGTTTTTTCATTACTTATACCTTCATTAAAATATTATCAATTCGGCTTAATACCAGCACATTACAAGCCAAAAACAAAAAAATCAACAAAATCAACAAATTAAGACAATAACAAAAAATACAACACCTACCTTTGTAAAAATAACTGACAAAGACAATCCTTTAATAATACTTATAAAACAGCACAAATCAGGATCATAACCCTTTAAAAACAAACCTCCTCTGAGTCTTCGCCCTTATACCTCTCTTTTTACCCCCCCCCATACGAAACCCCATCACCAAAGTATCACTAACCTCAACAGCAAAGAGTGTTGGCAGTCTTTCAGATGCTCGCCCAACCAATTGCTGATGTTTTTTGGAAAAATCGCTCAGCTGATTTTGTTTTAAACGATGAATTAACAATGTTAAACCAATAATCGGCTGCATAGAGTAACCCCGTAGGGTTAACTCTAACCACACACGCTGCACTGCACGCCCACCATCAACAAATGATACCTTATCATTACCTTTCATGGTAACCATCCCTAATATTGATGCATTAGCGCATCCCCACCAACATTTCAAAGCGATAATTCTGGATAAACCAAAAATATTTGCTACTTTTACATACCACCAAAAACGCATTAACGGGAAACTCAGCTTTTCTATAAAACTTAACCCCAACACACCAACAGGCATACCATCTCTAGTTTCTTCTATTTGCTTTTGATTCCAGCGAATCTTGTCAAACAAAAACTGATGAATATCTTTTCTTTCAAATACTATCTGGTCATTCACTTTTAATTCATTCGCTAACTGCTTAACTTTATCTTTATCTGTCACAAGGCTGACTTGAGCTGTGTCAATATTTTTTACAGTGCTAGACAAAGCATTAAGCACCGCAGCACTCACCTGTTCTCTTTTGTATTGAAAGCGATTAGTGCATCGTTCAAAAATAGCTGTGTAATATGGATCAGGCTGGGCATCGGTTGGCGACAAAGTTATTTTGGCAATATAGTTATCATTTTCTGTATCAGGGAATAATTGATAGTCAATATGACAACCTAAATGCTTGCCTGCAATCTTAATATTTTCAATCACCGCGCCATGTGCAATATATGAAGCCGATTGTTGATAGTTATAATAGGAATTATCTTTTTCAGGCAGATTATACAACTCTATACGTGTAAAATTTTCTGACACTCTAAATTCCCAAGGCTGAACATTATCGCCTGAAGGTGCCATTACCGCAGCTTCCAATATCTTTTTTACTAATTCTCTATCCATCTTAACCTCTTTAAAGGGCAAACCCTTGAGACTGTAAAAGCATTCTATGTTTAGCCCCCCTCTTTTCCAAAGAAGGGAGCTAAAGCGGAATACTTTCATAGCTTCCCTTGCTTACCTATTACTTTATTTGTCTAAAATCATTTTACTGGCTATCTTATATGCAATTTTTTGAATAGGATTATCATTACCCCAAGGGCGCCAAGTCTTTTTAAATTTATTTCTAAAGACATCAAACTGATAGCCCCATGGTGCACATTGCACTTTTCCTCGATTTAGCATGATTTTTAAAGCCTCAGTTGCTGTAGCACCAGCACAAAGCTCACACGCCATAGGTGTTGACGGACCTTTTTTATTAACAAAGTTGACTCGACTTTTATCCACAAGGTATGGCTGATGCAAAAAAGCTGGGGACAAGCCTACTAAAAAACGAATCTGCTGATCCATAGGCTCATGCCCTTCTAGCTTAAAATACTGCTCAAAACTCATTTTCCCAGGAAGAAAGGTTATTAATGCTACTCCCATACCTAATGGGGCTGCTGTTATTGCGGGGATTCCTAATTCATAACACCGTGCAAACACTTTTTGCCTAATATCTAATACAAAAAAGTCTAAACCATCTATATATAAATCAACTCCCTTTAGGAATTCATCCAAATTATCAATGGTTACACCTTGTTCAAAACGTTTAATATCCAGCTCTGGGTTTATAGCATGTGCCAATTTATCCATTGTACCTGCTTTTTCTTGGTCAATATGGGGTACTGAGGCTCCTGCTTGTCGGTTAAAATTTGCTAGTTCAAATTTATCAAAATCAGCAATGTTAAATTTTCCGACACCTAAGCGAGTTAGAGTTAGTAGATGACTCCCTCCAACCCCACCCATACCAGCAATTGCAATACGTTTATTTCTTAATATGTCCTGCTCTTGCTCTGTAATCCATCCAATATTACGCGAGAATGCTTCTTTGTAATCAAATGTAAAATTATCTGACATATATCAACCTTGAGTTAAATCATCTTTGTTAGTTACTGTGCTTCTATCTGCTTATAAATCCACAAATACAGTTCTTTCAAATCATCATGCATATTATCTAAAGCTGATTGGGTTTGAATAAAGTATGGCGCTCTTATTCCTTTATAATCTATATCAGTCCCAGATTTAATAAAATCAATCCCAGATCGCTTCATCATTCGGGGTAAAAATGACTCCATCATGGCAAATACATTTGTTTTGTGACTAATATCAGTTAATGCAGTGGCAGACAAAAATGCAGCAATAGCTATCAGTGAAAATGTGCGCTGCTCCTGCTTAGTGCAGTCTAAGCCATGAATTTCACCAAACCGAGTAAGCTCCTCTCCTGTACGCCGCCTAAACAAACAATCTATTGCCAATCTAGATATCTCGCAAACTGTTTGCCTATCTAAATTCAAACCATCAATGTACTCATGATCTAGGCTATCATCACAATGAAGCTCTAACGGTAATAATACTGCTTTGTTTTGATTATCAATAGCAGGAACTAAACGAACACACCCAGCAGGTAAGCCACTACTTTTATGCATGATTAAGCAATGTAGAGAAAAATCGTCAAACTCATCTTTTTCTTCTTCATTAGGGAACTTATCTATAGACTCATACCCAAACTCATCACAGTACACTCTATACCTTATTCCATAAACTTGGCTTTTCTGTTTTGCAGTTCTTGCGACTTCAACCGTAAAAAAATCTTGAAAACTTTTTACTAATGTTGGCTTTTCATCTGCCATTGCAATTCCTAATATTTAATTCAATGAACAAAATAATCTAATACGAAAGCGATTACATTTACTCTTTCAATCTTTATTTAAATTCCACAAAGATTTTAGTCTGAATACTTTATCTAAACTTTTGTCTATATTGTATACTTAAATAATATTACTTAGTATAGACAGTAAATGTCCAAAT
>ENA-ORXI01002891-ORXI01002891.1-sediment-metagenome-genome-assembly--contig:-NODE-2891-length-11989-cov-8.814473_pt1 | contig 11989 bp, 9 predicted proteins | sample MGYA00237861_ERZ511468 | MGnify/ENA primary metagenome ERZ511468 (study PRJEB26299, sample SAMN06266213) | sediment metagenome | isolation source: Hudson Canyon methane seep mesocosm | place: USA:Hudson... | reverse complement strand
TGACAGGCTTTACATAACATTTCCCAATAGTATTCAGGCTCCTGTTCGGCCCAGCCTGGTTCGTTAGAAAAATAAGGGGCTATATCTACTTTACTTTTTGCTACCAACTGACCATCTAAATCAAAAACCTGAGCGCGGACACTTTGAGTACCATTATCGATAGCAAGTACATAATGTTTGTTCTGGCTCATTGTGCCTCCGCTGCTGAGGCTAATGGAAGACTATAATGTTGTTGCCAAATAGTCTTGTACCGTGTCACTTCGATTTGCCATTTCTCGTTATTCCAGCCAAGTTCTCGCTGGCATATTTTTTCTAAACTTGAAAATAACTCTTCGGCTCCGTCTTTCAATAACAGTCCAAGTCGGGTACGCCGTAAAAGTAAATCGTCTAAATGTACAACTGACTCATGTTTGGCTGCCCAACGACATTCGGCTAAACAAAACAGAGTCTCTTTAATTAAGTTTTGCTCGCCATAACCTGCATATTCAAGCAGTGGGCCTGCATTACAGCCATATCGACCCGTTATGCGGCGTAACCAATTAGCGTTAGTTACTTTTGTATCTTTTGGTATGTCTGGAGTATTAAAAATATTGTCTTCGCTTCCATTCGGCTTGACCTTATTTAGCCAAGGTAAGGCTGCATTTAAGGCATCAAGGGCGATTAACCTGAAGGTCGTTAACTTGCCACCGCTTACCGTTACTAAGCCTTTTTCGGCCCAAACAGCATGGTCACGACGCTCTTTTGAGGGATCTTTATTTTTCTCCGACCCAATGACGGGGCGTACACCTGAATAGCTTGAGATAATATCCTCACGACTAAGCTTACTTTCAGGGAAATTGACGGCAACAACGTCTAGCAAATATTCGACTTCTTCGTTTGTGATGCACGCCTCCTGATCTAAATTCTCTTGATGATCAAGGTCAGTAGTACCAACAAGCGTGGCGCCTTCCCAAGAAAAGATAAAAACCGGTCTTTTATCTTTAGGGTGAAAGAGAATTAAGGTGTCTTCAATAGGTAATTGCTTGTTTGAAAATACTATATGGCTTCCTCGTAAGGGGCGTATACGCTTTTCATTGATTACTTCGCTACGTAGTCGATCAGCCCATGCGCCGGTTGCATTAACGACCACAGGGGCGTTAAGTTGTATCTGTTCGCCACTTTCTACATCCTCAACTACCAGACCGCTAATTTGATCCTTTCCAATTGAAGATTCTTTAATAAGTTTTTTTGCTTTCACATAGTTAAGAGCCTGGCCTCCTGCTTGTATGGCTTCTTGCAAAACTCTCAGTACTAAACGAGCGTCATCAACAGCGGTATCTGTATAGTAGCAAGCGCCTTTTAAGTCTTGGCTCTGGATACCAGGAAAGTGTTGTTCAACGGCTTTCTTATTAACATAACGGTGATCTTTTATTCCCGCTAATTTGTCATAAATAGTCAGTGCCGAACCCATAGCAAGACGACCAGGAAATTGCCCCTTCCTTAATAGAAAGTAATTCCCCATACGCTCCACAAGACCGGGAGCCTCTCTTAATAGTCGTTCACGTTCCTGCACTGAATGTTTAGTGAGTTTTATATGACCTTGAGCGATATAACGCAGACCACCATGAACCATCTTTGAGGATCGACTAGAGGTGCCCCAAGCAAAATCTCGCTGTTCGATGAGCAGGGCTTTAAGGCCTCGGCGAGCTGCTTCTCGCAACACGCCAGCACCAATAATACCGCCACCAACGACAATGACATCCCAGTTGCAACCGGGTTCATGCTTCAGCTGTTGCCAGAGTGTTTTTCTATCGGTGAATGAAACCTGTTTACTACTCATCGAAATCTCTATAGATAAATGAAGTTAAAAACTTATTAAGGAACTAGCTTACCTGGGTTCATACGACCTTCAGGGTCAAACATATGGCAAAGCTCTTTTATGGCTTTAATACCCAGTACACCTTTTTCTGCTGGCAAATAAGGGGCATGATCTTTACCAACACCGTGTTGATGACTAATAGTCCCACCATGCCTAACGATAGCTTCTGCACCTGCTGTCTTGAGCTTTTTCCAGCGCGTCATAGTCTCTTTATAGTCGCTTCCAGCGCGGAATAAGAAGGTAGTGTAAACACTACAACCTTGACCATAAAAATGTGATAGGTGAGTAAATACATGCACGTGTTCATTGAACTCTTTTAGTGCGTTAGCAATGTCGCCTTCCATGCTATTAAGTGCTTCAGGAACGCTAGACCAGTCCAAACACGTTTCCATGGTGTCAACAATAATGCCAATATCCCATAAGCCATGACGCAAGTATGGGGCACGAAAACGAGCATGTTCCCAACGTTTACCCATGAGAGAACCCGTGTAAACACCACTGTGCTTACTAATAAATTTCCTGGTTAATTTCAGCGCTGATTTACATTGCTCCTTTGAACCTGTAGTACCAAACGTAAACATGGTTTTTCCTTCACTGGAACCACGAATATTCAGGTACTTCTCAAGTAAATTTACAACATTTTCATGGCCTGCTAATTTTAAATGCGTTTCAGTTTCTGTTGGGTTACTTAGGCGCATCATAGAGAGCTGAATACCATTTTGGACAATTTCTCTAGTGGCTTTCATACCCGCTTCCCAGCTTGGGAAAAAGGCGACATAAAAACTCTCTTGTTCTGCCAAAGGCATTACTCGCACTTTAACTTCTGTAATGATGCCCATGCGTCCTTCGCTACCCATAAACATCTCTCGAATGTCTGGTCCTGCAGAGGACGCAGGAAAGGTGGGTATATCTAGCGTACCCTGGAGTGTTTCTATACGTCCGCCAGCAAACATTTTCTCGATACGACCGTAGCGTAATGATTGTTGCCCACTAGAGCGGCTAGCAACCCAGCCACCGACAGTAGAAAGCTCCCATGATTGAGGGTAGTGACCAAGGGTGTAGCCTTCTTTGGCTAACTGAGCTTCAACATCGGGGCCTAAAGTACCTGCGCCAAACGTAGCAATCTGACTTTCTTTATCTAATGCCATTAACTTGTTCATTTGGCTCATGGCAACGGTAATAACAGGCTTATCACTTTCTTCTGGGTTAATGTGTCCACAAACTGAAGTACCACCGCCATAAGGAATGACAATAAGATTTTTTTCTTGGGCAAACTTCAGAATATCCTGAACATCTTCACTTGTTTCAGGGAAGGCAACACCATCAGGAAATGTACCGAAATCACCGCTACGCATGGCCAACCAATCTGGAATACTTTGACCACGGCAATGACGTAAGCGTACTTCAGCATCGGTGCTAATTAATTTATGCTCTGGCGCTCTAGACTCAGGAACCTTGGCCAAAGCTTCTTCAAGCGTGGCGTCCTTTAGCGGAGCAGATTTACCCACACGATTTTCAATAAAGGTGCGTGATGAATCACTTAATTCAAAGTCCAAATTGTTTTTCTCGTCACCCCAACCATTCCAGCGCTTCATAGATACCTCTTAATATGTTTATTGTTAATGTTACTAATTAAATTTCCGCACCTAAATTCAATCGAGACTGAAAGTCTGTACTTCCTAATACGGCCAAAGGACGCGCGTTATTTAGTCCTAACGTTCTTAGGTTATTTGCCATTACATGCTGACTATTACCCACGCTTAACTTCAAATTATGAGCAAAGTAGGCCTTGTAGTTTCCGCGCACATTCACTGCTGCTCTCAAGGTTTTACCCCCTAAATGAGAGTACGTAACCGCACTTAAGGTAGGCGCTTTTATGCCTAGGTTTAGCTTGCCACTTAGGCGTGCAATACTACCGGATTCTGGGTCTTTAACCTCTGAATAAAACGCATGTGCTCCTAGCTTGAAAGGAATATCTGTAACAAATTTGGGGTAGCCCCATAACTCTCTACCTGCTGCATTAGCCTCTTCTGTCGTAACGGGTAGATCGACGACATAAAAACCAACTTGGCGTTTATCAACGGCTCGCATCAAATCAAAGAAATTATTTATTGGTGCTTTTACCCCTTTTCGTCCCTCTTTACGAAGAACAGGTATTGCCACACCCACTTCATTATAACTACCAATACTTGTTTCACGGTATTCATAGAAGCTCATAAATACCAAAGGCTTACCACCTATTGTTAATGCTGATTCCATACCGCTATCTTTAAGTATACTTTCAACACACTTTACATCAGCTTTAAATACCGCAATAAGGTTTGATACATCATAATAGTAGATGGGGAAATCAACTTTCCCTTTACTGGTTTTCCTACTCACTCTAGGAAATTGAAAGAATGGATCATTTTTATAATCAGGTTTCATTTTGGTTGATCTCCTAAAGTTAAGAATTCATTCTGGTATTCTTCAATAACCGCTAAACGGTTAATCTGATTAGTGCCTTCATATATTTGTGTGAGACGGGTATCGCGAAAGCATTTCTCCACATTATTCTTATGAAGCATTCCTTGATTACCCAGTAGATCCATTGCCATATCACACACACGTATAGCCCCATCAGAGCAATAGAATTTGGCCATGCTGGCTTTGCCTTGACGGGGCACCATAGCCTCAGCGTTTTGCCAAATCAGTGAACGCATAGCTGAGGTCTCAGCAATCATTTGGGCAATTTGTAACTGAATTTCCTGATAATGAATCAATGCCTTTCCAGCCACCTTATAGTGACAAACAAAATTAATAGCAGATTCCATGGCTCCTCTTGCAATACCTAATGCAATGGCAGCCACAGGCATGCGAGAATAATTCAATGTAGCTCGATTAAGTGCCCAACCTTGTCGTAACTCTCCAATAACATGCGTGTTAGGAACAAATACATCGACAAATTCTAACTCAGAGGCTGTTGAAGCCCGTTGCCCCATTTTTAATTCGTTTCTAACGGCTTTAAACCCTGGCGTTCCTTTTTTAACTAAGAAGCAAGTCCAGGACTCCATGCCTTCACCCTCTAAAGCGGCAAACACGGTGATATTATTGGCAATGTCTCCACCACTTATAAAACACTTACGCCCATTCAGCTTCCAACCGCCGGTACACTTTTTTGCTACAACGGAAGGCTTGGCATGTTTAGCCCCATGACCCTCTTCGGCATCAGAGCCAGCCCCTGGCTCCGTTATTGCAAAAGCAAATAGTTGAGCATCACCATGCATCGAAGCTTTGTAAGCGGGAACCATAAAACGGCGAATAGATGATAGATTGCCAGAAAGTAAAATCGGTAATGACCCTAAACCGCTGGCAGAAATGGCTAAGCCATATCCTGCGCAGGCACTAAATAATTCCTCTGTTTTTAAACAGCTTTGCAGTACTAATGAATGTCTAAAATTAATAGCCTTCATTGATCCCCAAGGTGCAGGCAATTGGTCAGATAGAAGCCCCGTTTTACCCGCACTTGATAATATGTGAACTAGCTCTGTATGTGTTTCTCCCGAGGGTAAATGCTGGGCTATATCACCTGACAAGGCCGCAGGTGCAAGTGTTGATTGAGCAAACTGCCTTAGCATTTTTCTGTAGTTTTGTAAGGATTTTGGCAGTTTGAGAGTATCTTCGTCCCAGATGTTTCGCGGCGTATAGTGGCTAACTAAACGACTAGATCGTGGTAGTTTGGAAATTGCTTTAAAAGGTGACAATGAATCGTCGAATGCAACATGGCCATCTAATGATAATGAACTCATGCGTAATTCTCCCAAGCGGCTGCAAATAGTTTTAATTCCGTGGGGGTGCCATTAAGCAAGCGCAGGTGATTATTGTCTCTTACCACTTTTTCTATTCCGTTATCTTGCATATACCCAATGCCTCCAAAGCATTGCAGTGCGTTATTTACTGCCTTGCAGGCTTCGCTATGAAGGTTAGAGCGCATTAGAGATAAAATCCCCAAATCTTCAAAGGCATCTCTCGTACATGCAGACTGAACCTGTATGTTCGCCATATAAACAAAGTAGCTAACCTGAGCTAATAGTGTTTGAACAGCAGGGTGGTTGATTACCGTTTTACCGCCCTGTACTCGAATGCTGCAATACTCTTTTGCCATACTAAGCGCATGCTTAATGCTACCCTGTGCAATACTCATTAACCCCAAAGAATTTATTGCATAAAGATGCGTTAATAGCTGCTTGCTTTCTTTAGGAGTAATCGAGGTTTCATTTATAACTACTTGATTATCAGTAATTCTTGACCACTGCCAAGTAGATATTTCATCAAACCCATGGCTATGCTTATATTCTGTTCTGTTTAAACTATCCGTTGCTAGCAGTTGCCACTGTATAACCCCGTTTTTATCCAGTACGGGGGCTAATAAAGTATCCCAATCCAGCCCATGTACATGGCAAGGGCTTAACTCAGATGCATTAAAATAATCGCTAAGAACAGCCATATCGTCTTGCGTCGTTTTACCTTTTAGGTAATTTGCTAAAGAGTAGCGTGCTAAGCCGTAGTGACCTTGAATGCTGATAGTGGTGGTATCTAAAACGTCTACATTTTCTCTTATTAGGCCTAGTTCATTACGAAGCCATTGAGTTAATGCATATTGATGACACTGATATGCAATACCCACGTTAGTTTCTGAAAGTAAACTGAGTAATTGGGTACTTAATACACGTGATAAGTGGTCGTTAGGGTTCTCCCAAATTGAAATCCCCATATCGAACCCACCGTCTAAAATCCCCATATTAAGTGCACTTTTCATAAGTGATTTAACTTGAAGGGGAGTGGCTATGACTTCATGCTGAGCAACAATGGGCTCAACATCCTGCTCAATAAAGCGTTTTACCTGATCTAGAATCGGCTCTAGGTCTTCTTGTTTTAAATTAGACAAAGCCCGACCTCCTTTTAATATTTTTTACTAACTATGCAGTTAGTGTCCATCCTGAAACTGCTGTCATTCCCGCGAAGGCGGGAATCCATGGTTCTAAACTACGCTAAAACATTGGATCCCCGCCTTCGCGAGGATGACAAAAAAGTACAATTAAAGTGTTTCAGGGCGGATTCTAGTTAATTGATGTTTTATATCTTAGTTCACCTCTTGGTTTGTTTTTATGGTCTAAACGGTCGTATAATTGATTATTTCGGACAAAAGGATTGTAATGGCGCTTTTAGACATCGATACAATCAAACAGCAACAATCAATTATTGGTGTATCTCTACTGATAAAGTTGGTTGAATATTACGGATTCTCTCCATTACCGATGCTTGAGCAGGCGGGTATTGCCCCAGAACTACTGAAAGAGCCTAAAGCTAGAATTAATCTTCAGCAAGACATCACTTTTGTCCGATCCATGCTTAATGTAATAGATGATCCTGATGTGGGGTTTCATGCAGGGCAGTGCTACAGAATAAGCGCCTTTGGTCATCTAGGCTTAGCCGCAGCATCAAGCGATAGCGTTGAAGATGCGATTGAGTTCTTTCTGAAATATATCCGGCTTTCTTACACTCATTTTGATGTCTCGTTTTTTAAGGCTGAAGGGAAAGCTGTCCTGCGTTTTAACGATCGTTATAACTTGAAAGAACTTAAGCGCTTTTACATTGAACGAGATTTTTCTTTTGTTTTGATTTCAACCAGAGACATGTTTCCACGCTCTTACGAAAATCAGAATTTCAAAGCAATCAACTTTGATTTTGAGTGTCCTTCCACAGTAGGGAGATATGAGGAATTGTTTGAGTGTACTGTTAATTTTTCAATGCCGTACAATGAAATTATTTTCGATGAAAGTTACCTAGATCGCCCCCTACCTCAGGCTAACCCTCTTACCAGGCAATTACTTGAAGAGCAGTGTGAAACTCAGCATATTGAAACTATAGGTCTTCAAAGTTACGTACAAAAGATTCAACAAGTAATAAGGAGCAGCGAAGAGGCTATCCCTAATCTTGAAGACATTGCTGAGCAATTCCATACCACCTCACGCACGATTAGGCGAAAACTAAAAATAGAAGGCTATAGTTTCCAGGCTATTCTTACTGCAGAACTAAGTAAAAAAGCTATCCACTACCTTGAAACAACACAGCTAACGGTTGAGCAGATTTCACTACGCCTGGGTTATAGTGAATCAGCAAGCTTTATCCATGCATTTAAGAGATGGACGGGGAAAGCGCCAAAAGCGTATCGACAATAAATGTCTCGCTGAAGCTAAATATAAAGGTAGAAACTGTGTTCAGCCTAAAAAATAGCTTTTTGTTGTGCAAATAATGTACAGCAAAGCTCGACATTTAGGCCTCAACTAACTATAGTGCGCGCCCTTGTGTGCGTTATCGGCTCACCCTCTAATTCGTAAGCTTCCAGGAATACCTCTTTGATATCTACAGCGAACATCACCATGCAGTTTGGCGCTCAGCCTTTATTTGAAAACATCTCCGCAAAATTTGGTAACGGCAATCGTTATGGCCTCATTGGGGCTAACGGTTGTGGTAAATCAACCTTTATGAAGATTCTCAGTGGTGCCTTAGTTCCCACTTCAGGTAATGTGTCGATTACACCTGGCTATAAAGTGGGTACGCTCAGCCAAGACCAGTTTGCTTTTGAAGAATATAGCGTGGTTGATGCCGTTATAATGGGAGACGTTGAACTGTGGAAGATAAAGCAGGAGCGTGATCGTATCTACGCGATGGCTGAAATGTCTGAAGAAGATGGCATGAAAGTCGCTGACCTCGAAAGCCAGTTTGCAGAAATGGATGGTTACAGTGCAGAAAGCCGGGCAGGTGAAATATTACTGCATGCGGGAATAGAAGAGTCACTTCACTTCGGTTTGATGAGCCAAGTTTCACCAGGCTGGAAACTGCGGGTTTTATTAGCCCAGGCTCTGTTTGCTAACCCCGATATACTACTGCTTGATGAGCCAACGAACAACTTGGATATACACACCATCAGTTGGCTTGAAGAGGTGCTTAATCAGCGTAAGTGCACCATGATCATTATTTCTCACGATCGACACTTCTTGAACTCAGTATGTACTCACATGGCTGATATTGATTACGGAGAGTTGCGTATTTACCCAGGTAACTACGAAGACTTTATCGCCGCATCTAGCTTGATCCGTGAACAGTTACACACAGAGAATGCTAAGAAGAGTGCAGAAATTGATGAGCTGCAGAGCTTCGTTAACCGTTTCTCCGCTAATGCTTCAAAGGCTAAGCAAGCAAGCTCACGTGCCAAGAAAATGGATAAAATTAAACTGGATGAGGTTAAATCATCTAGTCGCATGACACCGTCAATTAGTCTAAAGCAAGAGAAGAAGCTGCACCGTCAGGCATTGGTACTTGAAAACCTCTCTCACGGTTTTGACAATGAAACCTTGTTCAGTGATGGAAATCTGATATTAGAGGCGGGTGCTAAACTTGCGGTTATTGGAGAGAATGGTGCGGGTAAAACAACCTTCCTTCGATGTCTTATAGATGAAATTCAAGCGAATGATGGCGTTGTTAAGTGGTCAGAGAATGCAACGATTGGTTATTGCCCACAAGACAGTACCGCAGATTTTGACTGCGATCTAAATCTCTTTGACTGGATGTCACAATGGCGCACACCTAAGTTTGATGACTTGATGGTGAGAGGGATACTAGGGCGTTTACTCTTTACCGCAGATGACGCCAATAAAAAGGCACGTGTTTGTTCGGGTGGAGAGAAAAATAGGCTGCTTTTTGGTAAGTTAATGATGATGGATACCAACATATTGATCATGGATGAGCCAACCAACCACCTTGATATGGAAGCCATCGAAGCACTTAACCAAGCGTTAGAAAACTATGATGGTACGTTGATATTCGTCAGCCATGACCGTGAGTTTGTTTCTTCTTTGGCTACTCGCGTTATTGAAATTAAAGATCAGGGTATTGTGAATTTCCAAGGCACCTACGATGAGTATTTGTCTAGCCAGGAAGAGACCTTACAAGTCGCTTAACCTATAAAGCCTTTATGTTTCGATTCTTTTTTGAATCATTTCATGAAGGCGAAATATTCTTTAAAAAAGGTTTCCAGAATGAAAGCCATTTTCACCCAGCGTAAGTGCATCAAAGCCGTTCTGACTTATGGTGACATTTCGAAACCAAGCCCTGGGGATGATGAAGTGCTTATCGAGGTTCACAATGCTAGCGTGAACCCTATCGACTGGAAAATTTTCAAGGTCTTACAGTTCTACCCATTTAAACGAATTGTACAAGGCAAAGACGTAGCTGGCACTGTGTTGCAAGTTGGCAAGAATGTTTCGAAGTTCAAAATAGGCGATGAAGTTTATAGCTATCTCAGCTACACCTTGGGAGGTGGTTTCGCCGAATATGCAGTTTCAAATCAAAACACCGTCGCGCTTAAACCCAATAACATGAGTTTTTCCGAAGCCGCAGGCGTACCATTAGCCGGTACTACCGCTTGGCAATCCTTACAACTTGGCAATATTACAGCGGGTAAAAACGTTTTGATTATTGGTGCATCTGGTGGTGTTGGAACCTATGCCGTGCAGATGGCAAAATCCCTTGGTGCAAACGTTACTGGTGTTTGTAGTGGGAAAAATGTAGAGCTTGTGGAATCACTTGGCGCAGACAAAGTGATTAACTACGAAAAAGAAGACTTCAGAAAATCACAAAGTACTTACGACATTGTCTTCGATGCTGTAGGCAAACACAGCCTCAGTGCTTGCTCTGAAATTTTGATCCCAGAAGGTCACTATATAACCACTATGCCTAATAAGAAGAGTTTTTTTGAAATACAAAAAACTAAATCGAAAGGCGTAAGTAATGATCAGAATCAGAAAGCATTTATGATTAGCGCTGATGCCTCTGATGAATGTCTTGAGGCGTTTACCAAGTTAAGTGAAGCAGGTGAATTGAAGACTGTGATTGATCGTCATTTTCAATTGTCAGAATTGGAAGAGGCTTTTGCTTATAGCCGAACCTGTCGGGCTCGTGGGAAGATTATTATTGATATTACTGGTCATTAGGCTACTGCTTTTTATTGAATTGCCCAGGCGGCATACCGTACCATCGTTTAAACGCACGATAAAAATTACTAGGTTCAGAAAATCCTAGCAAAAAGGCTGTTTCTTTAAGGGATAAGCTAGGGTTATTAATATAAGCTAAAGCAAGTTTCTTTCTTGTTAGCTCAAGACACGTTTTAAAATTAAGATCGACCTCTTTTAAGCGCCGGTGCAAGGTTCGGCTACTCATATTCATTGCCGCAGCTACTTCTTCTGCCTTAGGTAATCCACTGGGAAGCAGGTTGATTACCTTCTCTTCAACAAGATCTGTAATATTTAACTTATTAATTTTATCAAGATAATTACCCAGTAATTTGTCATGAAGCAGGGCTAGATCTTGATGTGCGGTAGGTATTTTTCTAGCTAAGGTGGTTTCCGAATAGACCATTTGATTACAGGCTTGAGAGAAATAAACCGGACATTGAAATAGATCATTATAAAGGCCTGGGTCATCGGGCTTACTTCTAGATAACAAGACCTTCAATGGAGATGTGTCTGAGCTTTGAGTAAGCCAGCGAGTAAATGAGGCTATAACGGTCATGGCCGCATCAGTTGATTGAGAAACATAGGGTTCATTATCGCGATTTATCATGCTTAAAATGTACGATGAACCTTCATTGGTTAGATGCATTTCAAATAGTTCGCCAACGGCTCTCTGGTAGCGTATAAAACGTTTTAAACCCGCTAACAAATCAACGCTAGACATTAGACTATAACCCAGCAAATGGAGCGAATCTGCCGTTACATTAGCGGCTAGTTTTAATGCAATCTCCTCATTTTCAGAGGCTTCAACTGCGCCTAACCAGAGGCGGGTAATGTTACTTTGACTAAATCGTGATTCAGTATCGCTTAGCAAATCGTAGTTGATTCCCGCCTGCTCACACAATTGCTGGCCGTCCAGTCCCTCTGATTCTAACGAGCGGACAATTAACCTGACATATCCCGCTAATGTAGTTTTTTTTGTTTTAGTCGATTTAGACGCAGTCATTCAATAGCTCAATTACACTGAAAAGTATTGGTTAAGTTGGTGCTGGCAGAAAATGATACTACATTGGCCATG
>ENA-ORXI01002890-ORXI01002890.1-sediment-metagenome-genome-assembly--contig:-NODE-2890-length-11993-cov-3.676821_pt1 | contig 11993 bp, 12 predicted proteins | sample MGYA00237861_ERZ511468 | MGnify/ENA primary metagenome ERZ511468 (study PRJEB26299, sample SAMN06266213) | sediment metagenome | isolation source: Hudson Canyon methane seep mesocosm | place... | reverse complement strand
ATAGCAAGTAGCGTTATTCGAACTTTCGAGGTCGTCGTAATAACTGTTCCCATAACAATGATTGTATCCTATACAAAATCATGAAGTTATTACTTTAACAGTTAAAGAATACACCATAAAATTATTGTATGACGTTGTTATTGTTGATTTTACCAGCCTAATTTTCGGCATCAACCGCAATATAATCCATCCTCGACTCTCCACGCCAGTATCCATCACAGGCTGGCGCACTGAGCATTGTTTCAAGCTGAGTATCTATTAAAACAGATGTTTACAGGCAGCCAAAGGCAGCCCATTAACTCTCTTATCGTTAAAATTGTAAATGATTCTGCAGAAGAGTCTTTACAGCAACACCAAGTCCATATATCGTAATAATCGAGTTGAATCCCCCTTAACTACATTGTAATTCTGGGAGTAACTATGAACTGGATAACCGAAGCGAAACAGATATTTGAGGCAGAAAAACCTCAACATTTCACTAATCACACTCACTGTGACGAATGTTTAGAGAGTGACGAAATCCTGCTTAGTAAATCTATCGACGACATTGGTCTAAACGAACTTGGAGACCGTGGAGATCCCATTTGCTTTTGTTCTGATGAAGGTAAAAAATACTTCATGCCGAGTTTCGTTCGACTGGCCATCTCGACCATTGATGATGACTTTTATCTTGGAAAATTTCTTTTTCATCTCGAAGGCAATGGTGACAAGAATAAGCTCTATAAGAGCTGCACTGTTAAACAGCGAAAGTTTATAGCAACTTTTATACAATTTGTGATTGATAGCTATACCCCTCAAATTGAATCTTCCGGCTCGCAAAGTAAGGTACAGAAAGTGCAGAAAATATGGACAAAGACATGAACGGAGAATTTAATTATGAAGGGATCATCTCCTGTTAAGTCCTAAGTTAATATCTAACAATTTCTGACCTACTCCTGAGAAAGAACAACTCGATTACGGCCTTTTTCCTTAGCGAGATACAACGCATCATCTGCCTTTCTAATCGTGCGCTCATAATCGGGGTGGCCATCATGAAGTGCAGCACCAATGCTCACTGTCACCGGCACGGTGACACCATTTAGAAGACTAAACGTCGCTTCTTCAACCATTTTTCTTATTTTTTCTGAAATTTCTGATAATTGTTGCTGCTCAATATCGGCGAGGATAACCAAAAACTCTTCTCCTCCATAGCGGAAAACAAAATCACCAGCTCGTGCATTATTAGACAAAATAGTAGAGAACTGCTTAAGTATCACATCACCATTATCATGACCATATGTATCGTTAAATGCTTTGAACTTATCAATATCAGCATATAACACACCAAAACGTACACCCGTTTTAATACTACATTCCGTTTCGTGAATTAACACTGTTGGGACATAACGACGATTAAACAAATTTGTTAATGAATCACGACCATTATCAATATCTTGCATTTCTTTTGATATGGAATCTAATAGCCAGATCACTTTGCTCACTTGTTCATTCAGTTCTGTCAGTATGTCATTCAGTTCTTTTTTGTCTGTCGGAGATAAAATCGCTAGTTTTTCGACAACATCATCTGCAAACTTTACAAAGTCCAGTAATTTAGGCAACTCAGTACGACCAACTAATATTAGCTCCCCTTTATGTATTAACCATAAACCAAAATCAGAATGTCTCAACTCAATTAATGTAGAACGGTCAACATCCTCATCACATAATTTTGTTAATAAATCACGCATCCATTCCAGTAAAGAAGAGCGTAACCGTTCACAGTCAAAAGCTAATACTTTTGAAGTAACATGCATTCGAAAGGCTTGAGCATTTTTTTCATTAATGACAATGTCACTCAAATAACTTTCATTTATCAAAGCTATCATGGTATCCATCAACTGATGAATCATATTCACACCAGCAGCTTTGAGCTCTTCATCAATATCAGATATTAATAAATGCTTAGTCATGCTCGTTTTTAATGTTCTTGCTCCAAAATCGACTAAATTCATTGGTAAATCAATGCGAGCATGTGTGTGACCAACTGTTATTTGTTGCTGAATTCTTTCTTCCATCTCCTGTTTTCCCACAGGCACTTCAAATAACTGATTTATCCAAACTATCATCGTAGACTTTAAGCGAACCTGAACATCAATGTTAGTTAAAAATAACGCCGTATTACTATTCGCCAACATCACACCATAAAAGTCTTCCGCTATTTCAGAAGCCTTCGGCATTATCTGTTTAGCTATTAGCTCAAGGGTTTTATGATTTTCTTTGGTATAGAGTTGATTTAACTCACTGAGATATATTGATTCTAACGGTAATGACTTCATTATTTCATCTGCTGGACATATAAAACTTTGATTCTACTACTATTTAGATGAATTCGAAATAATAACTATTTTTGCAATCGATCGATCAAGGAAATCAAACTTAAGTTTCAAATTGTGTCTCAATATAATCCATGCCCGGTTCGCCACGCCAATAACCATCACAAGCTGGAGCCGTTAACCACGCTTCAACATCGGTATTAGTCTCGTTACCCTTCATCACTTGCGAGTAACGTTGGATAATGTCTGCCATATGTGTTGGCTGTGGGCTAAGACGCATAATATCAACACCAACTTCCTCCATCTGCTTCCAGTGAGGTAATAGATGTTGGATTTTTCCTGATTGGGTTTGAATGCCGTTAATGGTGAAAAATTGCTCACCTTCCTGACTATCCATTGCTAAACCTTCGGGATAATCTTGGCAAACCAGTTGGCAATCATCTTTGGCTAGTTTTCGAAAACGTGCAGTAAAACAGCGTGCTGAAAATGCCAGTGGCATATGGCCAAATGAACATACTTCAGTTTCTATCTTGTCTTTAATGCCCATTGCATCAGCATCTGCCAAGATGTCTTTTAAGGTATTCGCATCTAATTCAACGGGCATGACCCAACGCATTAAACCTTGTTGGTGCAATACTTTCAGGGTATGTGCGTTATAGATATTTAAGGTCGGACCGGCGACAAAAGGCAATGATTTGTCTGCCATCAATTGCACCGCACCCATATCATTCGCTTCTACGGCGATGTCTCCGTTATTACATAAACGTTGCACACCGGCCATATCTGATTTGGCTTCGATTAAGGTTAATGTCGATAACACGACTTGTTTACCGGTGGCAGAGAGTTCTTTTGCTAAGTCTATCCATTCTGCTGGTTTTAAAAATCGACGCTTGGAACACACTGTTTCGCCAAGATAGATGATATCAACATCACTGTTTACATGAGTTTGATAAAACTCTTCAACCGTTGGGCGTGGCCAAAAATACTGAATTGGGCCTAAAGATAACTGCATAAAAACTCCGAATCTAACTGATTACTGCCAAGGACGGTTATAAGCGCCAAGTGTTGTTTGAGTGCCTTCTGACACGCTGGCAAGATCATTCATCCATTGTGGTTTCGCTTGGTATGTTTGTGGATCTAATTGGCAGCTATCGATGGCTTGTCGCCAAACATTGGAGACTTTTGATACATAGGCCGTGCTACGTTGGCGTCCTTCAATCTTGATTGCTTTTACACCAGCAGCTTGAAGTTCTGGTAATAACTCTAGGGTGTTCAAACTGGTCGGCTCTTCTAAGGCATGATAGATATTGCCATCAACGTTAAATCGTCCTTTGCACACCACGGGATAACCGGCTTTTTCATCTTTTGAATATCGATCGATTAGCACATCGTTTAAACGGCTTTCAGTTCCTTGTGGTGTTTCTACCCATCGTACTGATTTTGCAGGGCTACAAGCGCCACAGGTGTTGGGTGATTCACCAGTAGCATAGGATGATAATAAACAACGACCTTCAACCATCACACATAAACTGCCAAATCCAAAAACTTCTAATTCCACTGGGCTGTCTTCGGCTAATCGTTTAACTTGTGCCATAGACAATACACGGGGAATAACGGCTCGTTTAATATCAAACTGTTGTTTATAAAACCGCAGGGCATCGGCATTTGTTGCTGAACCTTGTACCGATAAATGACGTGCTAGATTGGGATGTTTTTCGGTGGCATAAGCTAAGACACCGGTATCAGCAACAATCAGTGCATCGATACCAATATCAGCTGCTACATCAACCGCTTTTTGCCAACGTGACCAACCGGCAGGTTGTGGATAGGTATTAATAGCGACATACACTTTGCTGCCACGATCGTGGGCATAGTTAACGGCTTTTTGTGCCGTGCCATCATTAAAGTTTAAACCTGCAAAATGACGTGCATTGGTATCATCTTTAAAGCCGATATAGACCGCATCAGCACCATTATCAACTGCGGTTTTTAACATCGAAATATTACCCGCTGGACAGACCAGTTCCATCCCTTCCCCCTGTTGTTTGTATCGCTACATAATAAGGGTTTTGCCAAGCAATATATGACTAGTTAAGGTCCTTTTGATCCACATCATTGTTATATATCTGATAAGCGCCATTATGTGAGTTATTTGTTATAACCGCTTTCTAGGCACTGATTATTATGGCGTCAATTCCGCACCGTTTTGCTTTATCTATTCCTCAAAAATTAGCTAAATTACCCGGTATTCAGCATGTGCCATGGAAAGTGCCGTTTAGATTACTACCTAAAGTAGCTCAACTTAAAGTGGCTGAAAAAGTATCTAATTATTTATTCAAACAACAACTTATTGATGGTGAATTTGAATTCTTAGAAAGCACAATCTTACGCATTCAAATCAATGACTTGTCTTATGACTGGCAAGTATCATTAAAACAGGACCGCTTAAAATTTAGCCAAGGCACAGATGCTGCCGATACGACGTTTTCGGGTAATAGCAAAGAGTTTTTATTATTAGCGAGTCGTCGTGAAGATCCGGATACTTTGTTCTTTCAACGACGTTTGTCGATAGAAGGTAATACCGAATTAGGTTTGCAGATAAAAAACCTTATCGATAGTGTTGATCTTGATGAATTTCCAACGTCATTAAATCATGCCATTTATTTAACCGCTGACTTTGTTGAAGCCTTGCCTCAGTAAATTATTTTTTCTTAGGTCTAAAGGGTTTTATCACCGCTTCATCGCATTCCAAATAAGGGCCATTCATCAGATCGATGCAATAAGGTACGGCAGGAAAAACAGCATCTAAACATTCACGAATAGATTTAGGTTTTCCAGGAAGGTTGATAATCAAACTTTCGCCCCTCAAACCCGCTGTTTGACGAGACAAAATTGCCGTAGCTACAAACTTTAACGATTCTGCTCGCATTAATTCACCAAAACCCGGCATCATGCGATCACAGACGGCTTCAGTTGCTTCGGGAGTAACATCTCGTGTTGCAGGCCCTGTGCCACCGGTTGTGACTATAAGACAACATTGATCTTCATCAACCATTCTGGTCAACATCGCTTCAATCTCGTCTTGTTCATCGGGAATCACTTCATAAATAGGCTCCCACGGCGATGTTAAATAATCATTCAAGGTCTCAATAATAGCTTTGCCTGAAATATCTTCGTAAACACCCATGCTGGCTCGATCACTCACTGCCACGATGCCGATTTTTGCTATTGCCATTTTCTAACCTTCTTCAATTTATTTAAGCCTTATCCTGAAAAGCCAATTGATGAAACAAAGTCACACCACCAACTTCAGGATGAAACGTTAAGCCAATATGTTTTCCTTGGCGAATTGCAACCGCTTCATTGTTATAACTTGCCAATACTTCTACATCTGATCCAATATCGTTTATTTTTGGCGCTCGAATAAAAGTAGCATTTATGGTTTCTTGCTTTTGATCAATATTGACCGTCAGTTCATCTTCAAATGAATCTAATTGTCGCCCATAAGCATTGCGCGTCACATTGACGTCGATCAAACCTAGCGTGTTTATACGTGGATCATCTTGCAGCAAACTTCCCATCATGATTAAACCAGCACAGGTTCCTAATATAGGATGATGTTGTGCAAATGATGGGATAGCTTGTCTAAACCCTGTTTTATCAATCAACTTGCTCATTGTGGTGGATTCACCACCGGGAATGATGAGGCCTGATACCTCTTCTAGCTGCTCAGGATAACGTACTAAAACTGACTGCATGCCTAACTGAGATAAAAGATGACTATGTTGTTGATAGTTTCCCTGCAATGCCAGCAGGCCTATCTTCATTACCAACCTCGTTCTTGCATGCGTTGTTCATCTGGAATATCAGCAATGTTAATGCCTTTCATTGCTTTTTTTAGGCCGCTTGAAACTTCAAGCAGTTTTTGTGGATCATTATAATAAGTGACCGCTTCTACAATGGCTTTCGCTCTATTGACAGGATCGACACTTTTAAAAATACCTGAACCCACAAATACGGTTTCGGCACCTAATTGCATCATCAAAGCGGCATCTGCCGGTGTTGCTACGCCGCCAGCGGCAAAGTTAGGCACGGGCAACTTACCTGTTTCAGCCACTTGTTTAACTAATTCAAACGGCGCACCAAAATCTCTGGCTTTAGCCATCAACTCTTCTATATTTAAGCTAGTGATCTGTTTTATATCACCTTGAAGTTGACGCATATGTCGCACGGCTTCAACAATATTGCCACTGCCTGCTTCGCCCTTCGTTCTAATCATTGCAGCACCTTCACCTATACGGCGTAAGGCTTCACCTAGGTTGCGACAACCACATACAAAGGGCACATTAAAATCATGTTTCCAAATGTGATTAATTTCATCGGCCGGTGTTAATACTTCACTTTCATCAATAAAGTCGACTTCTAAGGCTTCTAAGATCTGTGCTTCTGCAAAATGACCAATTCGACATTTTGCCATCACGGGAATGGTGACTGCTGTTTGAATTTCGCTGATCATTTCAGGATCACTCATTCGAGCAATGCCGCCTTCTTTTCTAATATCAGAAGGAATTCGTTCCAGTGCCATCACAGCAACTGCCCCTGAATCTTCGGCCATGATTGCTTGTTCAGGATTAGTAACATCCATAATCACGCCACCTTTTAACATTTCCGCCAACGCAATTTTCACTGCAAAAGGAGCTTTGTTTTCTTCCATTTTAAAACCTCAAAAAAGTCCAATACCATTACTTTTAAAAACAGTAATAGTTGCTATTACATCAGCTATATCGCAACGTAAAGTTATCAAACATAGCGTTCATCTTGTCTTCTATAACACTACCTATTGCTAATGAAGAACTGTCCGCACTCTGATCTTCGACAGGTCGACACTCCTGTAATGCGTAGTGGTTCACCCCTAGTTCAGCTAAGTTTTTTGCTAGCTCAAGCACCGTGTCTTGAGTAAAAAAATGTGCATCTACCGTAGTGCGAATTTCATAATCCACGTCACTATTCAATACTAGCTTCAAACTTTGCAGCACTTTGTCTCCACTACCATCCACCCCAGTAATCTGAGCATAATCGGCAAAGGCTATTTTGACGTCTAGCCCCACCCAATCGAGCATGGGTAATATTTTATCTAAACGTTGTGGGTTTCCGCCTGCCGTATGCAAAGCCACTTTGAACCCCATCTCCTTAACCACCGTAACCGCATCGGTCAAACCAGACTGTAATAAGGGTTCACCACCACTAAAAACGACACCATCTAAGAAACCTTGCCGCTTTTTTAAGAAATATCGCAGTTTTTCCCAATCATCAGAGGTCTCGTCGACCGACAGCAAATGTGGGTTATGACAATATGAACAGCGCCAAGCACAACCTTGTAAAAATACGACGGCTGCCAAATGACCTGGAAAATCAATCGTGGTGAACGGTGTTATGCCACCAATGTTTAGTCTCACCTAGTTTATTAGTGCTGTGTCGGACATTCAACAAAATGTTTGCGTTCGGCATGTTCACTTTGCTTGCCTAGGTTGAATGACGTCGTTGGGCGGTGATAGCCCATTACTCGTGTCCATACTTCACAGCGTTGACGTTCTTCGGTACGTAATTCGATATTATTTTCAGTTTTATTAGACATTATTTTTCTCCAAATTTATGACAGTAAGTATTTAAGCAGCTTGTATTTTTTGTTTTTCAGATAAAAGTTCTTTATCACAATGAGGACAGAATTCATGCTCGCCATCCAAATAACCATGTTGTGGACAAATTGAGAACGTGGGAGTGATCGTGATGTAAGGCAAACGAAAACGTTCTAATACTCGTTTTACCAAACTGCCACAGGATTCGGCACTAGAGATTCGTTCATTCATATAAAGGTGCAATACCGTGCCGCCGGTATATTGCTTTTGTAAATCATCTTGAAGCGATAAGGCTTCAAATGGATCATCCGTAAGTCCTACCGGTAATTGTGATGAATTTGTGTAATAAGGTGCGTCTTCGGTTCCAGCCTGTAAAATCTCTGGGAAACGTTTTTTATCTTCCTTGGCAAAGCGGTATGTTGTGCCCTCAGCGGGTGTCGCTTCTAGGTTGTACATATGTTCCGTTTCGTCTTGAAAGGCAATTAACCGATCTCTGACATGCGTTAATAATCGCTGTGCAAAGTCGCGTCCCCATTCATCACTGATATCGTGTTTATCATTAGTAAAGTTACGGATCATTTCATTGATGCCATTTACACCGATCGTAGAGAAATGATTGCGTAACGTGCCCAAATATCGTCGTGTATATGGATATAAACCACCATCCATATAACGTTGAATCATTTTTCGTTTTATTTCCAAACTGGTTTTAGCTAATTCCATCAAACGATCAAGCTGATTAAGTAACGCGCCTTCATCATTTTTATATTGGTAACCAAGTCGAGCACAGTTAATGGTAACCACGCCAATTGAACCTGTTTGTTCGGCAGATCCAAATAGGCCATTGCCACGTTTTAGCAATTCTCTAAGATCTAGTTGTAAGCGACAACACATAGAACGAACTTGGCCCGGTTCCATATCTGAATTAAGAAAATTTTGGAAATACGGCAAACCATATTTAGCTGTCATTTCAAATAAGCGTTTAGCGTTATCACTTTCCCAAGGAAAATCATGGGTAATATTGTAGGTAGGAATAGGAAAGGTAAATACACGTCCCTTTGCATCACCTGCAATCATTACTTCTATGTATGCCTGATTGATCATATCCATTTCTACTTGCAGATCGCCATATACATAGGGCATTTCTTCACCAGCGATAACGGGTATTTGATCTTTTAAATCGTCAGGACAAACCCAATCAAATGTCAGGTTAGTAAAGGGGGTTTGAGTACCCCAGCGTGATGGTACATTTAGGTTATAAATAAATTCTTGTATACCTTGGCGCACCGCATCGTAAGATAGCTTTTCTCGGCGAATATACGGCGCTAAATAGGTATCAAACGAGCTAAATGCTTGTGCACCTGCCCACTCATTTTGTAAGGCACCAAGGAAATTAACCATCTGCCCTAAAGCACTAGTAAATCGTTTTGGTGGTGAAGATTCGACTTTGTCTGGTATGCCATTAAAACCTTCATGCAATAAGGTACGTAAAGACCAGCCAGCACAATAACCTGCCAACATATCAAGATCGTGAATGTGTACATCACCTTCACGGTGAACCTCTCCAACTTCTTTCGGGTAAACATGATTTAGCCAATAGTTGGCTGTTACTTTGCCAGCCGTATTGAGGATCAAACCACCCAAAGAATAACCTTGGTTAGCATTCGCATTAACGCGCCAATCAAGCTGATCTAGATATTCATTCATAGATGACTCAACATCTATCATCGAACGTGTATCACGGCGTAATTTGCCATGTTGTTCCCGATACACAATATAAGCTCTTGCCGTTCGATAATGGTCAGAAGTAATCAGCACTTGTTCAACCACATCTTGGATCTGTTCGATCTCTAATGTTTGATTGGCGTATCGGTGACAAAGCACTTTTAATACTTGTCCGGTCAGTCGCTCAGATTCTTGTGAGTTATATTCTTCAGTTGCAATGCCTGCTTGCTGTATTGCTGACATAATTTTGCCAACGTCAAAGCTGGCTTGTTTGCCATCGCGTTTGATTACAACCAAAGGTAGTTTGATTGTGGATGGTTCTTGGGTAACAACAGTATTCTCTCCGTTCATTTCACTCTCCCCTTTGTTAATTTTCTCAAACAAGAAAATTTAGTAACTCAGGTTGAATAAGAGAAACAGCTATTCCCAGACAACATTAAAGTCACAAAAGTACTATATCTTGTGGTTTATAAATTTAATACCACTACATATAGTGTTTTTGATCTATATCAATATTTTTCTTTTTAAACTTATCTAAGGTCAAAAAAAAGGCCGTGATTTTAATCACAGCCTTTTTAGCAAACTACCTTTTAGGTTTATTCTAAACCGATTTGCCAGATCTCACGGTTAGCTTCAACAATCTCACCGGTTGTTGCATCTACTTCTACTTTCATCTCATGACCAATCGTAGTATCGATATCAAATTCATATGATGCTGCACCATTTGGTTCAATTTCATATTCCACTTCAGTAATTGTGCCTGGATAGATAGCTAAGGCAGTCTCACGTGCTGTTTTTTCATCTACCTTCAATTTTGCTTTAAATAAAGGATGATTAACATTTTCAACTTCACGTTCAACTTCAGAAACTAAACCACGATGAGCATGACATTCAACATCCCAATCAGAACCATCAGTCCCTCGAATATCAAATTCGTAAAAATGACCACCTTGTTCATTTTTCATTTCGACTTTGACAATTTCACCGGGACGTTCCTCTAAAGCCGCTTTCATGCAGGCTTCAAATTTATGGGGACTTTCGGCAGAAATTGCGTTGCTACTTACCGCTAATATAGACACGGCTAAAATTGATTTAATGTTCATTTTCTATCCTTAAAATTAAAAATGGAATAACTATTTCATTCTAACCACAAAAATAAAGCCGGATAACACTAGGTTAGCCGGCTTTGATTTAGATCACTGTTTTGATACGTGTTTACATTGAAACCTTAATCCCAATCCAACCTGCACGTGGTGCGCCTGCACCTACAAATCGTGGATCTTCGAAATCGAGACCGGGTGCTTCATCACCTTCGCCGTAAAGGCCAAATGTTTCATATTCAGTATCAAAGAGGTTGTCCACTTTTGCAAAGAACTCGATATGTTTATTAACATTGTATCGACCACGAAGATTTACGACTGTGTATCCAGAAATCTTGGCATTATTATTTGCTTCATCACCACGGTAATACTGGCTTGAGTGATATGCAGCATCAAAACCTAGAGAAAAGGCTTGTGTAAACTCATAATCAGCACCAATTTTGACATTATGCTCAGGAATACCTGGTAAATTATCACCACTCGTTACAGTTGTATCTGCACCAGCAGGATTATTTTCATTATGAACATCAAAACTAGATTCAAATGTGGCATCAACAAATGAATAGTTAGCAAACCAGTTTAGTTTATCTTGCTGTGCTAGACCATTTAAACCGACTTCTAGTCCTAAACGTTTGGTTCTGCCCACATTATCAAAGTAACCATTGTTTATGCTACCAGCTGCTGCACCTTCTTCTACAGGTAAAAAGATAATGTCATCATGATTCACACTATGGAAGGCAGTCACTACCCAATTCACATCACTAATTTCACCACGCACACCGGCTTCAAATGTTTTAGATACCACTTGATCAAGTGGTGGATCACTCAAAAATGAGTTCGGTAGGGCACAAGGATGAGCTTTATTAGAACAGGCTAACTCTGATGGGGTTGGTGCACGTGATGATTCACTATAGCTACTAAATACCCCCCAAGTATCACTCACTGCGTAAGTTAAACCCGCTGCAGGGTTAATGCGCTTAAAGGTATGAGTACTACCAGATTCATTTAAGTTAGTGCCACCATTTTCACTGGTACCTGAAATATCAATATGAGTCAGGTTATAACGTGCAGATAGGGTCACGGCTAATTGATCTGTGACAGATAAGGTATCTGTAAAAAACACTCCTAAAGTATCACTATCAATTTCACCATCTACTACTGAGTCTTCTGTAATATAACCTGAGCCTATCGTACCTCGATCTGCTTTAAATAATGCAACT